>CAFBLJ010000002.1_pt1 | contig 38801 bp, 40 predicted proteins | sample 7268081 | NCBI WGS metagenome assembly CAFBLJ01 (sample SAMEA6814025, study PRJEB35770) | freshwater metagenome | biome: Freshwater; feature: Freshwater reservoir; material: water | place: Czech Republic | collected 2016-04-20 | depth 30m m
CGTCTCAGCATTTTCACCGTGGGGCTAACAAGAATCGAACTTGTGACCTCATCCTTATCAGGGATGCGCTCTAACCGACTGAGCTATAGCCCCCGCAGGGTTACTGCAGTGTCAGAACCCTATCGGCGAGATAGGCCCGGTCTCAACCGTCACGGACGATCAACCCGAGATGTTGGCGATTGTTGGGCTCGCTTAGCTGGTTTTGGACTCTTTTTCGCCTCTGGTTTACCTTCCAGAATCGTCACTCGGATGCCGCCCACCAAATCGGTGATCAGATTGAACGTCGTCACCGCCAAAATGGCCAAACCGGTCACACCGATAACAACGAACAGTCCAAGAACCCACGCCTGATGGAAGAGTTCACCACCTTTGAACTGAAAAGTGTCCCAGCCGAAACTTTCCATGAACCGCTCGACGTTGTCGACAGTTCCGGTTGCGTTGGCAACATTCCATAAAAGCACGCCGGTCAACAGCAGCGTCAAATACAAAACAAAATGGAACACCAGGGTCACCCGAAAAACACTCCAAGGGTCTATGTGGCGCACAATGCGGGTGGTTCGTCGCACCGCTGGTCGTTCAAACGACACACTTCGGCGAACCGGTTCTTCTGGTAACAGTTCGTTAGGAATCGTCTCAGTAGGCGACGGCGTTCTGATGAGTTGAGTAGGAAGGGCTTCGGTTCGCGGGAGTGAACCAGTGTTTGAGCGCGTCACTGGACTGTCGTCGGGGACGACTGCAGGAACTATAAAGAACGGGTCGTCAGATTCGGCCACAGTGTCAGCGTAGAACACTTACCCACCGAGTTTGTGTCGCTTTGGATCTCTCAGTTCGCGTTGCTGGCTGTTGCCTGCGCTTGCACTCCATCAAGTTCAATCACGACAACGACGACGACGCCTTGATCCGCGATGGTTTGCACCTCAAGCGACACGATGCGCGCCTGATTTAACGCGACTAATTGTTGGGCGACACTTTCGCCACTTTCAACAGCAGCGAGAGCGGCCGCATCAGCCACTGTTTGAGCCGACATCGATGTCGTCAATTTTTGTTCAACGGCAACCAAGGCCAGAGACCATGAAAATGACAATGCCAGCACCCCCATCATCAGGATGCTGGCATTACCTCGATCGGTTTGTTGCCTCACTCGTCGTCGTCGGTGGCAAGAATCAACGCAACTGATGTGACGGCCTGTCCAGGCTCGACAGTCATCACTCGTACACCAGTCGCAGTACGACCTTGTGACGAGATGTTGCGCACGTCTGTGCGAATGGTGGAGCCACCAGAGGTCACTGCCACAATTTCGTCGTCGAGGCCGGCCATGAATGCTGCAACGACCGCGCCTTTCTTTTCACCAATTTGAATTCCGCGCACACCGATACCACCACGGGTTTGACTGCGGAACTTATCGAGTTGAGTGCGCTTTCCGTATCCGGCTTCAGTCACCATCAAGATTGCGGCATCGTCACGAGCAACATCGACGCTCACCACTTTGTCGCCGGGTCGCAATTTCATACCTCGCACACCAGCGGCAGCACGGCCCATTGGACGAACTTCGTTTTCAGAGAAGCGGATAGTCATACCTGACTTGCTCACCATGAAGATGTCGTCTGAGCCGCTTGTTTCGATAACTCGAACCAATTCGTCGTTGTCACGCAAGTTAAGTGCAATCAAACCATCGCGACGACCATTGTCGTACTCATTGAATGCCGTCTTTTTCACGACACCATCGCGCGTTGCGAAGAACAAGAACCTTTCGGCATCGAAGTTGCGTGTGTCAATAATTGCCTCAATAGTTTCGCCCATTTGCAACGGCAACAAGTTGACGATCGGAACGCCCTTTGTGGCACGTTCGCGCTCGGGTAACTCGTGCGCTCGCAAACGATAGACCCGTCCCCTGTTCGAGAAGAACAGTAAGTACGCGTGCGCTCCCGTGAAGATGACGTGCTTCACGATGTCGTCAGTCTTAAGTTTCGCGCCGGTGACGCCCTTGCCGCCACGTCCTTGATTCTTAAAGTTCGACGCAAGAACCGTTTTGATGTACTGGGCTTCGGTCATGACAACCACCAGCTCGGTGTCATCGACGAGGTCTTCAATGCTCATGTCCCCAGAATCAAAAGTGATCGGGCACACGCGAGGGGTTGCATGCTCTTCTTTGATGGCCAACATCTCTTCAGAGATCACTCCACGTAACTTTGCGTCATCAGCCAAAATCGACTTCAGTTCGGCGATGCGTTCGTTGAGTTGACCCATTTCAGATTCAAGATCGATTCGTGACAAACGCGTGAGTTGACGCAGTTGCATGTCAAGGATGTCAATGGCCTGAACTTCGGTGAAGTCGTATGGCGCAACCATCAATGCGGCTTTTGCTGCGGGGGCATCTTCGCTTTCACGAATCAACTTGATGATCTGATCGATGACATTGAGCGCCTTCAATCGACCGTCGAGCAAGTGCAAACGTCGTTCGGCCTTATCAAGACGGAATTCAGTACGACGAGTCAATACTTCGATCTGGTGGCGGATGTATCCGTTCAGAGCATCAGCCAACGTCAGTTGACGCGGAACGCCGTCGACCAACGCAACCATGTTGACACCGAAACTTGTTTGCAGTTGTGTCTGCTTGAACAAGTTGTTGAGCACAACATTGGCGTTGGCATCACGCTTGAGTTGAATCGTGAGATACGTCTTGCCACCAGATGATCCGTCGTTGACATCGGCGATGCCATCAAGTTCGCCGTTGTCGACGAGTTCTTGTATGCGACCAGCAATTGCCGAACAACTGGTTTGGTACGGCAACTCGGTGACAACAATTTGCATTCCGCCACGCTTAGTTTCTTCAATCGCAGCAGTTGCGCGCATCTTGATGCTGCCACGACCAGTGCGGTACGCGTCCATGATTCCGGAACGACCAAGAATTGCGCCACCGGTCGGGAAGTCGGGACCTTTCACAAAAGCCATCAGGTCTTCAGTGGTCGCAGTCGGGTTCATGAGCAAGTGGATACATGCGTCAATAACTTCACCCAAGTTGTGGGGCGGAATGTTGGTTGCCATACCAACAGCAATTCCTTGTACGCCGTTCACCAACAAGTTAGGGAAACGTGCGGGTAGCACGACTGGCTCTTCGCGCGAGCCGTCATAGGTTGGAATCATGTCGACAGTGTTTTCGTCAATGTCGGCCAACAGGTGCATCGCTAATGGATGCAAACGGCATTCGGTGTAACGACTGGCGGCTGGACCAAAGTCGGGTGAGCCGTAGTTGCCGTGGAAGGCAATCAATGGGTGACGTAGTGAGAACGGCTGAGCCATACGCACCAAGGCGTCATAAATCGCGCTGTCACCGTGGGGGTGATACTTGGCCATCGTGTCACCACTGACACGAGCTGATTTTACGAATGGTCGATCGGGACGGAATCCCTGTTCTTCCATGTCCCAAATAATGCGGCGGTGAACTGGCTTCAATCCGTCGCGTACATCGGGAAGCGCTCGCGACATGATGACTGACATTGCGTAGTCAAGGAACGATCGTTCCATTTCGTCTTGCAACGAAACGGGCTGAACGGGAATGTTTGGTTCGTCTGGTGTGGCGCCTTCGTCGGGCGTGGAGGGAGGAGTCTTTTTGCTTGCCATCAGATATCGAGGAACCTTACGTCTTTAGCGTTGGTCTGAATGAAGTGCTTACGACTTTCAACGTCGTCGCCCATGAGCACGCCCATGACTTCATCGGCCAATGCCGCTTCATCAACTGTTACTTGCAACAAAGTTCGCGTTCCATCCAACATGGTCGTTGAACGCAACTCTTCCCAGTCCATTTCACCAAGACCCTTCAGTCGCTGGAATTCTTTTTTGTGATTGGGGTGTTCTTCAAGGAATCGCGTCTTCGCAATATCGTCCTTGAGGTAAATCTTCACCTTGCCGACTTCGGTTGAGAACAACGGAGGCTGTGCGATGTACACAAAACCTGCTTCAACAAGCGGGCGCATTTGACGGAAGAAGAATGTCAACAACAATGTACGAATGTGGCTGCCGTCAACATCAGCGTCAGCCAAGATGATGATCTTGTGATAGCGCGCTTTCGCTGCATCGAACTCATCGCCCACGCCGCCGCCGATTGCGGTGACAAGTGCGATGACTTCATTGTTCTTGAGCATCTTGTCGAGGCGAGCGCGTTCAACGTTCAGAATCTTTCCGCGAATCGGCAAGATTGCCTGTGTACGCGGGTCGCGTGCGTCAAGTGCTGTGCCACCTGCTGAGTCACCTTCAACAATAAAGATTTCACTCTCTGCTGGATTGCCGCTACTGCAGTCTTTCAACTTGTCAGGCATACCCGCGCCAGCAAGTGCTGTTTTACGCCGCACAGCATTACGGGCATTCTTCGCAGCAACTCGCGCTTGCGCTGCTGCTAAAGCCTTCTTGACAATCTTGTTGGCTTCGGTCGGATTTTCATCTAGCCATTCGGCCAGACGTTCGTTTGTTACCTTCTGCACAAATGAACGCATGGAAACGTTTCCGAGTTTGGCTTTGGTCTGACCCTCGAATTGCGGTTCGCCCAACTTGACCGAGATGATGGCGGTGATTCCTTCACGGATATCTTCACCTAGCAAGTTGTCGTCTTTTTCTTTCAGAAGTCCGCGGTTCTTGGCGTACTTATTGACAACACTCGTCAACGCAGTCTTGAAACCTTCAACGTGCATTCCGCCTTCAACGGTGCTGATGCCGTTGGCGTAACCATGAATACCTTCGTGATATCCGTTGTTCCACTGAAGTGCGATGTCGAGCATTTGACCTTCGTCTTCATCTTCGTAGTAAGCGACTTTGCTAAACAAAGCTTCTTTCGACTGATTGAGATGCTTCACGAAGTCGACAATGCCGCCCTTGTATTGGAAAGTCACGTCTTGGGTCTTGCCGATGCGCTCGTCTTTAAAAACAATTTCGAGTCCGCGATTCAAGAAAGCCATGGTTTGTAATCGCTCAAGAACTGTGCGCGCCACAAATTCGGTTCCTTCTGAAGCAAAGATGGTCTGATCGGGCCAGAAAGTGACCGACGTGCCGTTCTTACGTCCACGAGCGGGGGTGTCGCCAGTAATGGCAATCTTTCCTTTTGGTTTTCCACCGTCTTCAAACTCAAGTTCGTAACGCTGACCACCGCGATCAATTTCAAGTATGAGTTTGGTTGAGAGTGCATTAACTACCGAGACACCCACGCCGTGCAGGCCGCCAGAAACTTTGTAGCCCTCGCCGCCGAACTTTCCGCCGGCGTGCAGCACCGTCAAAACAACTTCGGCTGCGCTCTTGCCTTTATGCGGGCCTGATGGATATGGGTCAACCGGAATACCGCGACCGTTGTCATCAACACGGCAACCGCCGTTCTCGAGCAGGGTCACACCAATAGTGGTGCAATGACCAGCCATTGCTTCGTCGACGGCGTTGTCGACGACTTCCCAAATCAAATGGTGAAGACCCGTCAGACCAGTCGAACCGATGTACATACCAGGTCGTTTGCGAACAGGATCAAGACCTTCGAGAACCTGAATATCTTTGGCGCCGTAATCGCCTGTGGTGGTAGTGCTTTTATTGGACACGTATTCCTCTTGGGTGGGTTTAGAAGGCCGTAACGACTGTGTGCTCCGGACGAAAATCTTGGGCGACACGATGGCTCAACACAACGAAAAAATCTTAGTCGCTAACAACCTCTTAAGCGCGTCAATACGGGCCTCATACGCAGGGCAAATACACTATTTTTTGGCATGTTTTTATGATCCGAAATTGAACCAATTACCGGCGTCGTTGCACACGAATTTCGAGCCGCTCAACGGGCATCGCTCCCCCAACATTGAGACGGGTCAAAAGGTCGGCTTCAAGAAATTTCAATTGGGTCGCCCAGGCTGGTTCGTCGACCTCAACAATTAAAGTTCCGGCATCAAGTTTGAGAGGTTTGACATGACTACAGACGGGTTCGCCCACGATTTCGGCCCATCGTGAAAAGACCGTCACGGTGGTCTGGCGATCGCCACCCCGCAACGACTTGAGAAGTCGATCAATACTGCTCGAAATCGGGGTTGGTTCAGGATTGATCGGTGACAACGGCGCCTCCTTCGATTCGCAGCACCCGGTCGGGTCGCGCGGCCTCAGGAAGAGCGCTTGCGGTCGTGATGACGACCTGACCTTTAGGCAAGTGGGTCAGCAGTGCCGTGCATCGATCGGGGTCGAGTTCGGACAAAACGTCATCGAGAACCAGCAATGGTGTCATGTCAGTCTTTTCGGCAACTAACTGGTGGGCGGCGAGCCGCAACGAGAGCGCCAACGATCGCATTTCGCCTTGACTGGCGTGGGTTCGCGCTGGTAACGAACCAAGGTACAGATCGATGTCGTCTCGATGGGGTCCGACGGTTGACACGCCTCGCCTAATGTCGTCTTGTCGCGCAGTTGCTAACGCCATTCCTAGACCCGTTCGTCGCCAGGCTGGTTCGTATTGCAAGGTCACAGCCATTAGTTGGCCAGCCAAGTGTTGATAGGCCTGTTGCACTAGCGGTTGAAGTTGCGCGAGCACCGTGGCTCGTTCGTGACCAATTTCGTTTCCGATCGCGGCAAGTTTTTCGTCCCAAACATCAAGAGTGAACCCAACCTCTTCGGTCAGACGACCATTTGCTTGACGTAAAAGCGTGTTGCGTTGTTTTAAAACACGATCAAGTTCAAGGCGTAACGCGTCGTTGCGTAACGCCAGGCTTACCAACGTTTCGTCAACGAAACGTCGTCGTTCGGACGGTGAACCTTTTATAAGTTCAAGATCATCTGGCGAGAAAACAGTGACGCGCAGTACTCCAAGTAAATCACGCGTGCGCGGTAGTCGTTGTTTGTTGACTTGAACAATGGTTCGTCCTTGACGTTGAATCTGCACTTCAACTTGTAACTCGCGACCATCGTTGTGGCGCACGACTGCGCGAATCGTCGCGAAATCTGCACCTTCACGAACTAAGGCAACTGGCGGTACTTGACGAAAACTGTCGAGTGTTGCCAAGAACGCCATCGCTTCAGCAACGTTGGTTTTTCCTTGCGCGTTGCGCCCAACAATTGCTGTGACACCAGACGTCAATGCAAACGACGCGTTGATGTAATTGCGGAAATCGACGAGCTCTAATTGCTCGACGATCATCGCGCGATCACGACTTCAGTGGCATCAACAAGTATGTGAACTCATTCTGATCGACACCACGAATAAGAGCTAGTTTGCCTGGTTCGCTGGTTTGAATGGTGATTTCATCAGTTCCGCACGCTTCAAGACCAGACGCCAAAAGTTCATTATTGAAACGAATCTCAATATCGCTACCAGAAGAAACCGCATCGATTTGTTCGGTTGCTTCACCGTTGTCTGGCGTCACCATTCGTAACGTCACAGCATCGCCGGCAACCTGCAAACGCAAAGGCGTTCCAATCGGGTCACGCGCAACCAACTTCACGCGACGAATCGCATCAATCATTGCTTCGCGCGAAACCTTCAACGTGTTTGGCAAATTTGGTGGAATTAAGCGCTTGTAATCAGCAAATGCGCCCTTAAGGAGTCGTGTCACCAAGCGAATGTTGCCGACTTCAAAAGTTGCATCGTTCTCGGTGATGTTGATCGATACACGATCAGCGGTACCGAGTAGTCGTTGCAATTCATTTAGGGCGCGGGCCGGAACAACGAAGTTCGCTTCATCAGGAATCACGTTGGCTGCGATGTCGCGAATGGCCATCCGATACGAGTCGGTCGCAACGAGGCGAAGTTTTCCTTCGACGCCCGTCATCAAGACGCCGGTATACACACCACGAGCATCATCGTTACTGGCGGCGCGGACAACTTGCTTGAGCGCTTCAGACAAATCTTTCGCCGCCATCGGTGCACCTTCACCAACTGTGCCCGACCACTTTGGAAAGTCGTCGCCCGCACCAATCGGAACTGTGAAGTTCACACGACCAGCCGAGATATCAACTTTTTCTTCGCCAAGATCAAATTCAACTGCGCCCGAAGGAAGCGAACGAACAACTTCACTGGTGAGTTTTGCTGGAACTAAAACGACTCCGTCTTTCATTCCAGAAACAGTGAGACTCACATCAATCGTTAAGTCACCGTCGGTGCCGGTGACGCGTAAGAGTTCACCAGCAAGAACTAAACGCAAACACGACAATGTTGGATTGGTCGCTCGACCAGTAGACGCACGACTTGCGGCTCCGAATGCCTCAGCGAGGACTTCACGTTCACACCGAAATTTCACGGCTGATCTCCTTCATTGTTGTCATCACGTCTTGATGAGGATTTGAGATAGTTCTAATAATAAGGGCTGTGGATTGTGGATGAAGTCTCATTCGCCCAGCGTGAGATGAGAAACGACCCGCGCACACTTGTGCACAGCTATCCACACCCAAACTGCAGTCGCTTGTTGAGGCGGGGGATAACTGTTGGTTGCCCACACGATGCGAGCGCTTATGCACACGAGATGTACACAGTCTGTTGATCATGCGCGAAGAGGTGTGTTGAATGAAATTCATGTCAGCTCAACTTCAAGTTTTTCACAAGCATGGTGACTCGATCGTAGGTCTCACTGCGCTCAGCCATCAGACGCGTGATTTTGTCGACGGCATGAATCACGGTCGTGTGGTCGCGTCCACCAAAGAGTCGAGCAATGGCCGGATAGGACAAATCGGTGAGTTCGCGGAAAACATACATGGCTTCCTGGCGCGCCATCACGAGTGGTCGCTGGCGACTCTTTCCTCTGAGCGCATCGACCCCGAAGCCCAAGATCCCAGCAATTTCGGTCAATAGTTCTTGGTCGGTCCGGTGCTTGGGCGCCGTACTTGGCAGCAAGTCTTCCAAAAGCCGTTCAGCCTGGGGCACCGTCATGTCAACGCGATTGAGACTTGAGTAGGCACTAACTCGGATGAGCGCGCCCTCAAGTTCACGAATGTTGCTCGTGACCCGAGAAGCGATGTATTCGAGAACGTCCCCAGGGACAACTGTGCCTTCGCGTTCGGCCTTGTTGCGCAAAATGGCGAGGCGGGTTTCAAGGTCGGGGGGTTGAACATCGGTGATGAGGCCCCATCGGAAACGGCCAATCAATCGATCTTCAAGGTTCGGGATGGCATCAGGAACTCGGTCAGACGAGATAACGATCTGTTTGTTAGCCCCGTGCAACGAGTTGAAGGTGTGAAAGAACTCTTCTTGGAGTCCCTCTTTGCCTTCCATGAACTGGATGTCGTCAATGAGTAGCACGTCAATATCGCGATAGCGGCGCTTGAAGTTGGCGATGGTGTTGTTACGAATTCCATCAACGTATTCGTTGAGGAAAGTTTCCGTCGAGATGTATCGCACCTGGTAGTGGCTGTAGTTCTGGAGAACATAATGGCCTATTGCGTGCAAAAGATGGGTCTTGCCCAGACCAGCCGAACCGTAAATAAACAGCGGGTTGTACGAACGGGCTGGGGTTTCGGCAACTCGTTGGGCTGCGGCGAGGGCGAAACTGTTTGAGGCACCCTTGACGAAAGTTTCGAAGGTGTAGCGCGGGTTGAGTCCGGCGCGGCCAGCCATCTCTTGAACTTTGTCCGCCGACGGGGCATCGTGACGCGTTGATTTTGCGGGCGTCGGCGTCGCCTGTGCGGGCGCCGGCTGCGGGGTTGGTTCAGATACGACCTCGGGTGAGTCGTTTGAAACGACCTCAACGTCAAGTTGTTTTGATCCCGCACCGATTTCGGTCAGGGCATCAAGAACAAGCGGCAAATAACGCGAGGTGATTTTGTCGCGGACTGTTCCGCTCGGAACGGCTAGTCGCAAAGTGGTTTCATCGCTCGGAAGCGAATGAACATCTTTGAAAGTTGAGTACCACACCGCGTCAGAGACTTGGGCGCGCAGCAGTTGCGATACTGCTGTCCACAAGTCCTCTGTGCGTTCCACCTGCTACTCCTTCAAAAATTTGGCCACCCATCCACAAGCGTGTCCACAACTTGTGGACAACTTATTGACGAATGTTTTAGGCTTCTGACCAGCGCTGACGCCGATCACTCAAGGGGTCGAGCTGATCTCAAAACCTTGGGATTGATGACCTTAGCAGGCTGTGGATAATCCGCAAAACACGGAGATCCTGGGCTAGGGTTGCCCCCATCGGTCTTTCGCCCGTAGCCTGCTTCAATGCGCTTGACAAGCGTTATGTGGTTCGGTCCGCATGCAGGTTGTCGAGTCGGCTGATTATTGGCCACTACCTGGTGTTTCTCGCCCGGATGGGGCAAAACCAGGAATTGAGGAGTTTGTAATGAAGCGTACGTATCAACCAAATCAAAAGCGTCGTTCGGCCAAGCATGGCTTTCGCGCCCGCATGTCCACCCGCGCCGGGCGAGCAATTTTGAAAGCCCGACGCTTGAAGGGCCGCAAGAAGCTGTCGGCTTGATCGAACGACTTCACAGTCGAGACGGTTTTGCGCGATTACGTCGCGAAGGAACCCGATTTCGTAGTGGAGTGGTTTGGTGTGTCATGGTGTCGGACCCATCTCTTGAGGGGCCCCAAGTGGCCTTCGCAATTGGTCGCACCGCTGGAACAGCGGTGAAGCGCAACCGCGTCCGTCGACAGTTACGTGAAGTTCTGCGCAAGCACTCCCCTGATCTCGGCCCAGGCCTGTATTTGCTGGGTCTCACCCGGCCCGCGGCAGATATTTCTTACTCAGATGTTTCACAATCCGTTGTTGGGTTGCTGAGCAAATGGTCCACCCAAAGTTGATGTCGTTATGAAATCTTTACTGCTCAAAGGCATCAATTGGTATCAAGTTGCTCGTGAAGGCCGACCCTCACCGTGTCGTTTTACCCCGAGTTGTTCTGAATATGCCAAAGAAGCAGTTCAGGTTCACGGCGCAGGTCGTGGCACCTGGTTAACCACGCGTCGACTGGCGCGGTGTCGCCCGTTTGGCCCATCGGGATACGACCCAGTTCCCGAATTCAGAACTCATCACCATGATGAGAAGTGTCTCACTATCAACCCCGTACACCCCACCGGAAGGGTTTCCTAACATGTTTCAAGCCGCCGCCTGGCTGATTAGCCAGTTCTACAACCTCACGTCCGACTACGTGTCTGCCATCGCCCTCGTCGCGGTGGTCATCATGATGCTGATTTTCCCGCTGACTCTGAAGAGCACCAAGTCGATGCTCGAGATGCAACGAGTTCAGCCCGAAATGAAGCGTTTGCAAAATCAGTACCGCAACGATCGTCAAAAACTCAACGAAGAAATGATGAAGCTCTACCAAGAGCACAAAGTCAACCCGCTGGCGTCATGCCTGCCGATGGTGGCTCAGATGCCGATCTTCTTGATTATGTTCCGCGTTTTGCGCCACCTGACCTTGCTTGGTAGCGACGGAACCTTTAATCCGGGCTACATCAGCAAAACCAGCAAGTTGTATATGAGCCTCGACAAAAGCAAAGAAATGTTGTCGGTGGGCTTGGACTTATCGTTAACGCCAATTAAGGCCATTCAAGCAAGTCCTGGCAAAGGTGTCGTTTACGCCCTTTTGGTCATTGTGTTAATGGGCCTGTATTTCGTACAGCAGCGCATGATTGCCAGTCGGACGGTCTCGCCCACCATGTCGGCCTCACAGCAAAAGATCATGCAGTACCTGCCGGTCTTTTTCGGCTTGTTCCAACTGTTCTTCCCAGTGGCCCTGGTTGTGTACTACATCTCCCAAACCATCGTGCGTATTGCCCAACAGCAGTACATCACTCGCCGCTTCTATCGCGGTGAACACTCTCTCGGTCAGCAAGCTCAAGCTGCCAGCGCTAAAGCCCGTGAAATTGCCAAACAAGATGGCTCGGGCGGCGGCGGAATATTCGGTCAGATGAAACAAGATCTCGCCAAAGCAAAAGAGCAACCCAAAAATGTGTCAAAACCGAGCCCCACGGTGAGCAAGCGAGTCACCCCTCCCAAGGGTGGTGCAACCCCAGCAAAAGGTAAGCCAACACCGCCGAACCGCCCGAAGCCCTCTGGTCAGTCACGTCACCCGAAGCCGCCTCGCGGCTGATTTAACAACACTCTCACGTCAGAAAAGAAAGCAGGAAATCCCATGGAATGGGTAGAAACAACCGGTAAGTCCATCGAAGAAGCCAAGAGCATTGCCCTCGATCAATTAGGAGTGGCCGATGAAGAAGCAGAATTTGAAATTGTTGAAGAGCCAAAAGCTGGCCTCTTTGGTCGTACTCGTGGTGAAGCCCGAGTGCGAGCACGAGTCAAGCCCCGTACCCCGCGAGCCAAGAATGATCGACGCGAGCGTCGTCCCCGTGGTGAAGACGGTGCCAGTACCGGCGAACGACCCAGTCGTCCGAAGCAACCACGAAAGCAGGAAAAGACCATGACTGACAATAAAGACAACACTGAACGCCCGCGCCGCGAGCGTCCCGAAGGTCCTCCCGCCGACCCCGCACAGGTTGCTGCTGAAGCCGAGAAGTTCTTGGTTGGTCTAGCTGCATCAATCGGTGCCACTGGTGAAACCGTTGTCAATATTCAGGGTGACGACATTGAAGTTCAGTTGAACGGATCTGAGTTGGGTCTCTTGGTGGGTCCTCGTGGCAGTACCTTGCAGGCAGTTCAGGACATCACCCGCGTGGTGAGTCAGCGTCGTATGGGTGACCACGACACTCGTTTGCGCATTGACATCGGCGGTTACCGAGCCAAGCGCAAGGAAGCTTTGAGTCGTTTTGTGACTCAGGTTGCCGACGAAGTTGTGGCAACAGGTTCAGCCCGCGCCCTCGAGGCCATGCCCTCACCCGATCGCAAGATCGTGCACGATGCCTTGACTGGTCGCACCGACATTGTCACGCACTCTGAGGGTGAAGACCCCAATCGCCGCGTGGTGATTTCGCCGGCAACACCGGCGGCTTCTGCCGAGTAGTTGCTGGGGCGTAGGGTGGGTCCATGTCAATGGTTCCCCCGCTGAGCCCAAATAATCGAAAGAAGTTGTTGGATGCGCTGGGCGATGCCCAGCGCATCGGCATGTTGGGGAATAGATCACTTGATCAAGTGATTGACCATTCGCTGGCCTTTGTTGCCGCCCTCCCCGAAACTGCCCAAACTGTCGTCGACCTCGGATCTGGCGGGGGCGACCCTGGCCTAGTGATTGCCGCCGCCCGCCCAAAAGTGATGACCACCTTGGTGGACCGCCGAGCCAAACGAACCGACCTGTTGACCCGCCTGGTGGGAAGGATGGGATTTCAGGCCCACGTTGAAGTTCTGGAAATTGACGTTGCTCTTCTCCCCCAGAGATTCCCCGGTCGAACATGGGACGCCGTGACGAGTCGGGGTTTCGGTTCGCCGGCCTATACCGCCCAGCACGCTGCTCCCCTTTTGGCGTCAGGAGGATTGCTCATTGTCAGCGAACCTCCCGAATCAGACGGCAGGCGCTGGCGCGACCCCGAGGTGGAAGCAACCGGTCTGAAATGGCAGAAAGTCCTGCTTGGCGTGGCGGTTCTCCAGAAAGCCTGAAATGTTCCACGTGGAACATTCAGAGCGATAGCGACCAAGTAGGAACCCCAGACTCAAGGTTCCTGCTAGGAAATGTTCCACGTGGAACATTGATCTACACCAGTTTGAGTGCTATCCGCCCTGTTGCCACACCCGTACGGTACGATTTTGCTGTTCCGCCCGTTCGGAGCAACAAGAACCCCACCCCAGTCAGCCCCACATTTGTGAGGTTGACGCAATGAGGAAATACCCCATGACCGACTCCTCCAAGATTCAGCACAACCGGCCCCTGCCACGCGTTATTGCTGTGGCGAACCAAAAAGGTGGCGTTGGTAAAACCACGACCTCAGTGAATCTGTCGGCATGTCTGGCCGAACTCGGATTTCGCACTCTTTTGATTGACCTCGACCCCCAAGGCAACGCCTCGTCAGGAGTCGGAATTGAGACCCGCGGTATTGAGACCTCGATTTATGATGTCCTTCTCAACGAAGTTGCCATCAGCGATTGCGTCGAACCGGCCAACGTCAAGAATCTCTTCGTCGTTCCCGCCAACCTTGATCTTGCTGGCGCCGAAATTGAACTGGTCAACGAGATGGCCCGCGAGCACCGTCTCAAGCGGGCCATTGATCAAGAACTTGACGAGTATGACTACGTCATCATTGACTGTCCCCCGTCCCTGGGTCTCTTGACCGTGAACGCTCTGGTGGCCGCCCGAGAAGTCCTGGTCCCCATTCAGTGCGAGTATTACGCCCTTGAAGGTCTGGGCCAATTGCTTCGAAACGTCGACAAAGTCAAAAAGAATCTCAATCCGACCCTTGAAGTCAGCACCATCTTGTGTGTGATGTACGACGCCCGCACCCAGTTGTCAGTTGAAGTCGTGAAGCAAGTACGTGAACATTTTGGCGACAAAGTGTGCGCCACGATTATTCCGCGAAACGTTCGATTGTCGGAGGCCCCCAGCCACCACCAACCCATCAATGTGTACGATCCGTCATCGAAAGGCTCAATTGCCTATCGATTGGTGGCCAAGGAGGTAGCTGGTGGCACGTCGCCCAGGACTCGGTAAAGGACTTGAATCACTGATTCCTTCGGGACTTAGTGATTCAGGAACCAGTAGGACGGCTCGAGGAGCCAGCCTGGTGGAGATTCCAGTAGGGGATCTCTCGCCCAACCCCAATCAACCGCGTGTGCATTTTGACGAAGAGTCGCTCAGCGACCTGGCGGCATCAATTCGTGAGATTGGCGTTCTTCAGCCCCTCTTAGTCCGACAATTACCTGATGGTTCGTATCAACTGATCGCCGGCGAGCGAAGGTGGCGAGCCGCTCAGAAGGCTGGGCTAGCCACGGTTCCGGCGGTCGTGAAGACCACTGACGATATGGCGTCGGTCGAACAGGCACTGGTCGAAAACCTCCATCGCCAAGATTTGGCACCGCTTGAAGAAGCTGGCGCCTACCAACAACTCATTGACGATTTCAGCCTGACGCACGATGATGTTGCCAAACGAGTGGGCAAAAGCCGTAGCTCGATTACTAATTCGTTGCGCCTGCTGGCTCTACCAGCCGCAATTCAAGCATTTTTGGCCGACGGCCGACTGTCAGCTGGACATGCCAAGGCGTTGCTTGGAAGCCCAGACCGGGCTTTCCAAGAACAATTGGCGCGCCGTGCAGCAACCGAAGGCTGGTCTGTTCGGGCTATCGAAGAGGCGATTCGTGATCGTGGGGGAGAGGTGCCGGTCCCGGTCGTTGAGCCAGGTAAAACTGGCGGCGACTCAAACACTGGTGGCACGGTGTCGAAACTGCCACCAGCCGGACTTCTTGAATTAGAAAGCCAGATTTCGGAATATTTGTCGACTCGGGTGAGCGTCAAGATGAATAGCAACAAAAAAGGTTCGGTCACCATTGAGTTCGCCGGCCTCGATGATCTCGAGCGTTTGTACTACCTCATGATGGGGGCCGGACCCGTCGAATGAGCGGTCTGTGGATAAGTCTCACGCGCGAGTTGAGAGAATTACCAACACAAAACCCTCAACTCTGACCCTGTAGTCGCGCGACACAGTTTCACACAAGGTGTGGATAACTCTGTGGATAACCGATATTTTAGGCTATTTCACGGCGCCCAGGCGCTGAGAGCCAAGAAAACGGCGTCAGCGATGCGTTGACTGCGTTGAGTCATCAATTCGACTGGGCCAAGAGTCAATAAGACTGCCGGCATTTTGGTTTCTCGCAAAATGGGTAGTCGCATACCACTCACGGTCATACGTGGAACGACATCGCGAAGGTGTCGCTCAATTAAGTGGGCCAATGATCGGCCGCCAGCCGACTCAAACGCCGGAACTGAGTAGTAGGCAACTCGCGCTTCAAATGTGGCGCTGGATTCGATGCCGACATAGATGTCAGCCCCAAAAAGGTTGGCAGTATGGCCCTGACCAGCGACATCGTCGTCGGTGAGCTCAATCAACATTGCACCGTGCTCGCGTAAAGCGTCACTCAAAGTCTTGCGTAACGGTTCAAAATCTCCGAACTGACCGACCGCGACACGGCGTCCAGCCAATGGTTGCCCCCGACGGGCTTCTTCAGAATCGCGCACAGCAGCGATGCCTGGTCCATCGCCAGTCATGCGTGAGAGGCGTCGCAAAACGGTCACCGTATGGCTGGGGCAGACACCATCGACGTCAAGGCCAGCGTTTAATTGAAAATCACGTAATGCCTGATTGAGTTTTTGTCCGAAAATCCCGTCAATCCGTCCACAATCAAAACCTAAACGCGAGAGCAATCGCTGTAGTTCGGCAACATCGTCGCCGCGTAGGTTGGGTGAACGCAACATGAGTGAGCGATCACCCAAATCCCACCAGGCTTCAAGCAGGGCAGTCCACGTGTCATCGTCGCAGATACCCGAAACCGTCAGTCCGCGATCTTCTTGAAAGGCGCGGACGCCTTGTTGGGTACCAGAACAGTAGAGATCGGGCGTCACGCCGGTTTCTGGCAGATAACCAGCTGATCCGAGGCGATGTTGCAGTTGTCGAACCGCCTCACCCGTCTCACCGGGTGCAATAGCCATCAGGCGAGAAATTCCTCGAGTTCGGAGAGAAGTTGGCCTTTGCCCTTGGCGCCAACCATGGTCTTAACCAGGTTGCCGTCCTTAAAAACCAACAGCGTCGGAATACTCATGACGCCATAACGCTGAGCGATATCGCCGTGCTCGTCGACGTTCAATTTGGCAATCGTGACCTGACCAGCCTTTTCGGCAGCAATTTCAGTCAAGATCGGGGCGATCATTTTGCAGGGACCACACCATTCGGCCCAAAAATCAACAACAACGGGGGTGGATGACGAGTTAACTGTCTCGTCGAATGTTCCTGAAGTCAAAGTGACAATTCCATCAGCCATAGCGAATCCTTTGCGTACGTGTGTAACAAGCGAATGTTACCGCGTATGAGTCAGTGCTGCTGTTCTAGCCAACGCTCGGTATCGATTGCCGCCATACATCCCGAACCAGCGGCGGTAATAGCTTGGCGGTAGACGTGATCTTTCACGTCTCCACATGCAAAAACGCCTTCAATGTTGGTGTAGGTGCTGTCGGGGCGAGTGATTAAGTAACCACTGTCCTCCATGTCAATGACACCCTTGAATACATCGGTGTTGGGGCGATGACCGATTGCAATAAAGAGACCAGCAACATTCATGCTGCTTTCTGCACCAGTCACAGTGTTCTTCAGTGAAATGGACTCGAGGTGATCTTTGCCAACGATCTCGGTGACTGCGGTGTTCCACAGCATTTCAATTTTCGGATTGTTGAGTGCGCGGTCTTGCATAATTTTGCTGGCACGGAATGAATCGCGACGATGAATCAACGTGACCTTTGAAGCGAACTTTGTGAGGAAACTAGCCTCTTCAATTGCCGAATCTCCACCACCAACAACCGCGATTTCTTTACCGCGGAAGAAGAAGCCATCACATGTTGCACACGTTGATAAACCGTGGCCGATCAAGCGTTCTTCGGCTTCAAGACCAAGCATCAGACTTTGTGCACCAGTTGAAATAATCACTGAATCTGCGGTAAAAATCTCGTCACGCACATGCACTTTGAGTGGCTTTTCTCCGAACTCAACTTTGGTTGCTTTGCCAGTTAAGAACGTTGCGCCAAAGCGCGCTGCTTGATCACGAAAACGCATCATTAATTCTGGACCCATGATTCCTTCAGGGAAGCCTGGAAAGTTTTCTACGTCGGTCGTCAGCATCAATTGTCCACCAGGTTGATCGCTCGTGCTACTCGGCTCACCTTCGATAACAAATGGGGCCAAGTTGGCGCGAGCGGCATAAATCGCTGCGGTGAGTCCAGCAGGACCCGAGCCAATGACGATGACACGATGATGAGTAGACATTTAGATGCTTTCCTTACTTTGACGGCGAACCATGAAAATTGCGCCAACAAGACACAAGATTGATCCAAGAACAATATGAGAAACCCAAACGGCTGAATCGTGATCGAGTGGCCACTCCAACAAGTTGATGAGTCCACGAGAAATACCAACGAGCAATAAGACCAGAGCCATTAAACCAAGAAATGCACTGAGCAAACCGAAGACCAAGCCACGGGCTGCCATGACGATGGGCTTGGTGGTGCGATCGCGAACCTTATCGACGGTATCGATAATGGATTCGGTGAAATCAGTTGCCCAATTGGGGTCGGTAAGCGGATTGCCAGCCATGCTCTTGAGGCTAGCCACGAATACCAATTACGGCACGATGCCGCCCATCATGTCGCAGGTGTCAAGCCGATAGACAACGATTCCGTCACGGACTGAGAAATGAATTTCGGCTGGATCACCAGCAAAAGTCACCTCAATATCAATCGCTGGTCGCAGCGGGTCGCCACACAGAGGCTCGGTTTTTTGTGGAACAACAAAACCCTCAACCGACCATTCAGACACCAAGTCCTGAAGCTCATTGATGTCATTGATGATGTACGAAGATTTCGCTCCGGCTAAGGCCGAATCGGCGGCCATTGGGGCGGAACTCGCCGCAGTCATGTCGGCTGGTGCTTCCGATGCCAGAGGCGCCGAAAAGGCTTCGGGAGCGATTTTTGCTGTGGCTGCGATTTCAGCAACGGATTGATCAGACGAACCCGATCGAGTGACCGCAATACCAACGACTGCCACCACTGCCGCAGCCGCGGCGAGCGATGCGACATACATACTGAGCCTGCGATGTTTTGATTGTGTCGTTGATTGAGCTTTGCCTGCAACCGCGGCACGTTGAATAGCGTCGTTGATTGATGAACTATCAGCGAGGGGGACAGACGCCAAAATTTGTTGTCGGTTGTCACCAAATTGAATGGCTCGCGCATCAACAGCGGTGCGCAGTTCGTGAGGAATTTCACTGAGTTCAATATCGTGATCAATCAAACGACTCGCGAATTCATCAATATCAAGATTGTTCATATCGAAGTTGTTGGTCGGGTCGGTGCTCATGATTGATTTCCAGCGTCTGGGTTTTGACGTTCGTGAGGTGCTTCTAAGTTCCCCAAAATGTCAGCGAGGCGTCCCCGTCCTCGGGCAATTCTGGATCGGACAGTGCCAATCGGTATGTCGAGCACCTGACTGATTTCTTCATAATCAAGGTCGGCGACATCACGAAGTACCAGCGCAACACGGAATTCTTCAGGGATCTGGGCGAGTCCTTGAGCGAGATAATCGGTGGCTTCGAATGCCAGTTGCTGATCATCGTTGCGGGTATCAGCAATATCAACCTGTTGGCCATCGGTGGCAAAGAGCGAGAGGGGCCGACGATTGCGTCGGCGCCGTTCGTCTAAAGCAGCATTAGTCGCAATGCGGTACACCCAAGTAGAAAAAGCCGAACGCCCGTCGAAAGATTCATAACCGCGAACGATTGCGATCATCGCATTTTGTGTCGCATCGTCAGCATCGGCATCATTCAGCAGTATTCGCCGGCAAACCGCGCGAATCATTGAATAGTTATCTCTCAACAATGAGTCAAGAGACGGTGATGATGTCATGAGTGTCAGCGGTCAACTATGGAGTGGGTTGAATTCGTATTTCGCTGATGTAGCCACGATACGGATTATTGTTGCTACAAAATCCACTTTGGCCAATTTGGGTGAGATACACCAAAGCAAATTGTGATGGTGTTGTAAATGATGTCGTGATCGTTGAGCCATCATCGGACGAACCTTCCCAAATAGGAGATCCCCACGACTCAAGATCAGAGCCGGCACTATTTGAGGTGTAGACCCTGGCTTTCCAACCGTCACCTTGAATATCGGCCTGTAGTTGTGCAAGAGCAGAACTATTCAGTTGCATCACCAAACCAACGCCTGATTTACTTCCAAAGGTCGATGATTTGTAGCACGTCGTTGACCAGGCGGTCGTTGGGTCGCCGTCAGTGACATTGCTTGCTTCATTATCATTTTCAGTCTGATCGTCACCTTGTGGATCAAAGGATTTAATGCCCGTGATTTGAACAGGTCCGCTCACAACCGGAGCGGTCGTAGCAACTGTTGTTGCTGGCTCTGCAGAGGTGGAGTCTGATTTATTGAATTTGGCGAAGACCACGCCGACGACCAGGAGAACAGCAATGGCACCAATCAACATTGCGGGGGTTGGCTTAAACGCCGTTTTGCTTTGAGCTTTGGTCGATGAGCGTTTCGTCGTTGAGGTCGGTCGGGAACCTTGTTGTTGACGACTTTGCTGATCACTTGAAGATTGACTTGGCTCACGCGTGATGCCTAGTGGCGTATGACCCTTAGGACGAATGACTTTGCCAGGTGTCGGCGTGCGATCACCAGCGGGTCGCTTTGTTCCAGCGGGTGTTGATGATTTACGACCTTCAATGACTCGCCGAATAGCCACACCGGCTTGAGCAGCATCAGCAAAGCGATCTTTTGGTTCGCGAGCGATTAAACGATTGATAATTCGCGCGACATCAGGATCGACATCGGGACGGTGCTTCGCAATATCAGTAGCGTCGCGATGCAATCGAGCGAGTGCAGTGTCGGTGTCGTTCTTTCCCACAAACGGCACTTTGCCAGCGAGACACTCGTACATCACGAGACCTAACGAATACAGATCGGCACGGGCGTCGAGGTTGTCCCCACGAACTTGTTCGGGTGACAAATACTTTGCGGTACCCATCATGATGTTTTCGCTGGTGAGGTCTTCGTCAGCATCAAGCGCTTTGGCGATTCCGAAGTCGGTCAACATGACACGTTTCTCGATGTTGATCAAAATGTTTCCTGGCTTGACGTCGCGATGGATCAAGCCCTGTTTGTGCGCGGCTTCAAGCGCCGAGCACACCGAGTAACCAATACTTAAGACACTGTTGATGGTCAGAGTTTTTTCGCGATCAAGTCGTTCGCGCAATGATTCACCATCAACAAATTCCATGATGACGGCCTGACGTCCATTGTCTTCGATGGCGTCGTACACGGTGACGATGTTGTAATGATTGAGATTTGCAGCAGCGATTGCCTCGCGACGAAAACGTTCAGCCAAAGTTGACTCGGCAGCAAGATGTGGTTTGAGAAGCTTGATCGCGACAACGCGGGTTAATTGCAAATCGGTTGCTTGCCACACATCGGCCATCCCGCCGTGCGCGCGCAAAGAATCAAGGCGATACCTCTCAGCGATAATCGTTGAAGGCTGTGGAGAAGAAGGATGGGACGACGAGGACATGCTTGAAATTGAACGCTAGTTGTCGTAACTGTGCAGACTGCGGAATACCGCTGCGAACATCAATGAGTTCATCTCAGCGAAATCATGCGCAGGAGCGCTTAGTTTTCGAAGAAAGCGACTCCGATTGTTCCGCGGCCGGCATGTGCTCCAACAACTGCACCAATGTCACCAACCATGATTTCACCCGAATACACAGCTTCGAGTTGGGTGATAAATGCTTTGACATCAGAACAGTCGGCATTGAGAATTGAGAGTTGGCTGATTCCGGGGTTGGCCGATGCTTCGCGTACCTTGTCAACCAGGAATGCCAAGGCTCTGCTACGTGTGCGTTGCTTGCCACCTTCTTGCACAACACCGTCACGTACTTCAATGATGGGCTTGATCGAGAGAACTGAAGCCAACATTGCCTTCGCTCCGCCGATGCGGCCACCCTTTTTGAGGTTTTCTAAGGTGTCAAGCGCTCCCCAGACCTTGCAGCGACGACTTAAGTCTTGGGCAAGGGCTTCAATCTCGTCAATATTCTTGCCTTCTTGGGCAGCGCGAGCGCACGCCACGACAATGGCGCCAAGACCCATAGTGACGGTGCGGCTATCGACGACACGGACATCGAGCGACGTTTTCATTTTTTCGGCTGCAAGCCGAGCCGCCGCAATCGTTCCGGAGAGTTCGCCCGACAAATTGATAATGACAACACCAGTTGCGCCTTCGCTTTGAAGTTTGCGAACTGCATCTTCAAAACGGCCAGGGGATGGAGCGGCAGTTGACGGCAAGTCAGGTTCAATGGAGCATCTTTGCCAAAATTGTGCAGTCGTCAATTGTTCGCGATCAATCAGTTCGTCCTCGCCAAACCTGATGAACAACGGAACCACTTCAATTCCGAGAGATTGAACGACCGAATCAGGAAGGTCGCAGGCGCTGTCGGTGATGATACGAACGGCAGAAGAAGTCACACGGTTAGGTTAGTTCGTCGACGCTAGGCCAGATGTTCGCCAGAAGGATGGCGACCTGCTGAGTCGTCACTTTCAAACTGGCGGCGTTGATGTTCGCGCCGCAAATGATGGATCCACCATGACAACAGCAACAACAGGGCGATTCCAGTAAAAAGTTGACCAAGTCCGGCTAAGGCGTTGACGCGAGCCGAGAATTTGGCAGGCGAACCAACGGTGATATCTCCAAGAGGGGTGAAAAGTTGCAAAGTCACCGGGAAACGCCCGTTACTTTTTGCAGTCACCGGGATTTCTACGAGGGTGGTGGTTCCGGCGGGCAGAGTGACCACTTGGTCGACGGTCGGAAGAGTGAGCTTTGAGCTCGTCAAGTGGACGCGCACGAGCAGATCGGTTTCGTTGTCATTGCGCAATGAGAGACGAATTGAGCTATCACGTCCACCGAGCGTAAAAGCCGTGGTTGTTGGGGTCACGATTGACCCACCGATCGCGGCGAGTTGAGCATCAACTGCGTCGATATAGGCCTTCGTTTGAGACGGTGTGAGATTGCTGGCCGATAAAACGTTGACGACTCGACGCCACTGAATAGGGCGTTCATCCCCGTCGGGCAACATCGTCGAAAACCCGTTGACTCGCGCCGCGAATTCATTCAACATGGCGTTGCCGTTGGGTGTCGGATCTGCAAGGGATTGAAGTTCAATAGAAACGGGTAGTCCATCCATCACGCTGACAGTCATCGAACCCAGTAGTTCGTCAAGAGCAACAAAAGCCATATCGGGTTGACTTGCAACGGTGGATACAAGGGCGGTCATGAGTGCCTGAGATGGCAGTTCTCCCGAATCGGTTGCCAGGATGACCCCCCGTCCGTTCATTGTTTCATCGCGATCGACAATTTCAGAGCGCATGATCTTCAATTCGGCCAAAATCTGTTGGGCAACCAAGTAAGCACCTCCGAGTGGTTCATGAGAACCACGCGTGAGTGCTTCACTGAGGTTGCTGTCGGCCAAAGCGGCCGTCATCTGATCAGAATTCGGCAGATTGAGTTCAACTAAACGAGTTGGTTCAACAAAAACCGAGACGCCATTCGCCGTAGTTTTTTGCGAGTTACCCAGCAACACTGCAGTTCGTAAGCCAAGGTTGCGAAGCAATTGCGCACCACCGCTCAACAAGCTTGATGTTTGTATCCACGCGTCTCGGTTGACCGATTTGCCAGGAAAGCCGGCAGCCAAGACATCTTCACCGAGCCGTAATTGTGTGGTGAAGACATCGGCACTTTGTTCAGCAACCAATTCATCGGGTTGCACGTCGACATAAGTAGCAGGCAACAGTTGCAGTGAAGTCGAAACCTGGAGGCGCGCGAGAAGTGCAATGTCGTCATCTGACGAATTTGTGAGAGCGTCCACCAATTCGGGGCGAACCGACAACGAGATCGGGGTGTCGGAGAGAGCCTCAAGTGTGGAAACCGCCTCGGTCACTGCTGAACGAGTTTCATTACTGACCAAAGTTGTGCCGTCGGGTTGCAGACTCACTGAACTATTCAGGGTCCCGACCAACGCAATTTGCAGATTTTCACTGGGTAGGGGACTCGTCACGTCTTGTGCTAACCGTTCAACGAAAGTAACGATTTGGCTAGTGACCGACTTGTCTTCTTGAAGACCAATACTGACGGGGTACACGCCAGTCGCTGACATTTGTAAGGCGTCTTTGGTACGAACCCCAATTTCAATAGGAATTGCTATATCAACTCGACCAGTGGCGGCATCTCGAAGATTGCTGACATCAACAATGACGGTGTCAACAGTTGAGGGCAACTTTCCTGATGAAGCATCTCGTACTTCTTGACGAGTATGCACTGGCTTGTACGAGGTGATGACCAATTTCGTTGAAGCTGTCGACGCTGGATCGCGACCACTTAATGCGATGCTGAAATGAATGAGCGAATTTTCAACGCCTGCGATGTACTGGTCTTGACTGATCAGCGAAGAAATGATTTCTGGAGCAGCCGCGTGCGTGGCTTGGGTGGGCAACACCATCGAGATGCATAGCGCCCCGAATGCGACAAACAGTCGCGCCTTCACGAGACACCTAATTCATCGTGCGGTGAGTCAAGTGATAATTCCATGACACGCAAATTTTCGGGCAATTGCTCAAAACCGATCCGTTGGTATAACGACAAAGCTCGCTGATTATCAAGGTGTGTATTGACCAAGATGTCAGTGACGCGTCGCCGTGTCAACCAACCTAAACCATCTTGCAGAAGTGAAGTGGCAACACCTTGGCCTTCGTGCGCAGGGTCTACTGCGAGGCGTTGGATGAACCCAGCTGACCCGTTGCGACCAGTGACCATATAGCCAGCAGGCTCGTCGGTCGCAGTGACCGCCAACCGAATTCGATGGACTGGAGTCGCGCGGCAGGCTTCCTCAATGCCGTCAACATCAAGTCCCCACCCTGGATCAAAAGCCAAATGGTCGAGTCGAGCGGCAACGTCCAACGATCGTTGCGAACGTAGTGGACGCATCTCGTGGTGGGGTTGAGCAGTTCTGCGGGTGGCCACACGAGGGCGTGGCGTTTTCATGCGTAACAGAGCTAGTTGTTGGATTTCGTGAAATCCTGCTTGTTCAAAAGGTTCAACGGCACTCAAAGACAAGGCCCCCGTACGAATTGATCCGTAACCCTCTGACTTCAAAGAGTGAGTCCACTCGGCAAGCGATGCTCGTGATGGGGCGACGGTGTGATCGGCGAGTACCAGATGGGCGATGTCGGGCCGACTCGGCCACCTGCGCACTCGAGCACACACAATTCCGTCGTCAAAAAGTCGAGCGGTCATAGTGTGTCGACGTTGTCGTAACCCAGTGATCACCTGAACGACGGTAGTGCCAAATTGGTATAGAAAACGCCTTTACTGATACCTATATATTGGTCATGTACATCGGTCACGACCAACAGGCAAGGGGCGAAGGCCATGAGCGAGTCAGAAAACGAGACATCGCCACGATCAACCCCGCTCCCTCGTGAGGTATATGCCCGGCGCCGCATGTTGGTTGGCCTAGGAGTCGTTGCTGGATTAATGGCCATCATTTTTGCGGTTCAGGCAGTGAGTTCTGACTCTCCTCCGAGCGATACTCGTTTGTCCGTTGACGAGAATGTGTTGACACCAACTTCAACGCCTCAAGAATTAGGACTTGTCACAACATTGCCTCCCGACACAACCTCAACGACGACGACAGTGGTCATTCAAGGTCCACCACGTGTGAGTATTTATGGCGATTCACTTGCCGCGGGTTTTGGCGGCTTGCTGAAATCAACTCTTGATCAACAAGGGGTGACAACTTTCTTGGCGACGCATGGTTCATCGGGATTAAGTCAACCAGGGTTTTTTGATTGGCCGAATCATCTCAATGTGTGGGTCCCTCAAGAAAACGCCGATGTTGTGGTGATCGGACTGGGAGCAAACGACGGTCAAGACTTATATGTGGATGGCGTGTCGCATACAACGAAAGACCCAGAGTGGTCGGTTGAATACCAGCGTCGCGTGACCGAACTCGTCACTTTGGTGACATCACAAGGTCGTTCGTTGGTCTGGGTCGGAACCCCTGATGGAAAAGCCAAAGGATTTCGTGCCAACTTAGCCACCTTGCGAACCGCGACTAAAAACGCGATCGACGTGGTTCGAGCGAGTGGTGCCGATGTGGTTTATCTCGACGTTTGGGATCTCTTTTTGGGATTCGATGGCAACTATTCGCAATACGTCATTGACCCAAGTGATGGTGAACGCAAGAAGTCACGCGATAGCGATGGTTTCCATTTGAGTTTGGTCGGAAACAAAATTCTTGCTGCGGCGATCACAGCTGAAGTTGATGCAGCATTTGAACGCCAAGCCGCGCAGTAGAAGTGTCAACTTCATGTCGTATTGTTTGAGTCAATGAGCATTCTCTTTGCCACTCACGAGGCGTACTTAGATCACCTGAACGGTCCTCAACACCAAGAGCGACCGCAAAGACTCGGCGCCGTCATCGACGGATCGCGTGAAGCCGGAATCAACGATGCCCTTATTGCATTAGTACCTGAGCCGGCAACCCGCGAACAAATCTTGCGCGTTCATACGCCTGCGCATGTGGATCGAATTGAAAGTGTTGTGCAAGCAGGTGGCGGTCGACTTGATCCTGACACTCGCGCGTCTAGTGGTTCTTGGAAAGCCGCAATGCTGGCTGCTGGTGCTGGGCTGACGGCAATTCGTGCTCTACAAAACGGACAAGCCGATTCAGCATTTTGTGCCGTTCGACCACCAGGTCACCACGCCACCAAAACCGAGACAATGGGTTTTTGTCTATTCTCAAATGTTGCTGTCGCCGCAGCTGCTCTTGCTGATGCCGGAGAGCGAGTATTGATTGTTGACTTCGATGCGCATCATGGCAATGGCACTCAAGACATTTTTTATGACGACCCTCGAGTGCTGTTTGTTTCGTTACATCAATGGCCGTTGTATCCAGGAACTGGTTGGTACGACGAAACCGGTGTTGGTGAAGGCCTTGGTTACACAATGAACATTCCATTGCCCCCGCAAACGACGGGCGATGTGTATCTTGCGGCATTTGATCAGTTGATTCTTCCGATCAGCGAAAAGTTTGCGCCAACTTGGCTCATCGTGTCAGCGGGGTTTGATGCGCATAGAAACGATCCGATTACGCAGATGGGTCTTTCGTCTGGTGATTACCCCTTGATGATGCAACGCATACTGCAATTAGTTCCGGCTGGTCGGCGATTGGTCATGCTTGAAGGCGGATACGACCTTGATGCATTACGCATGTCAACAGCGAGCACCCTTGCTGCCATGGTTGGTGAACATCACAGTGAAGAACAAGCCACGACGGGCGGCCCCGCCGAATCGGTTGATCAACTTGCAGTCATTGTGTCATATTGGAAAGATCAGATTTAGGTTCGTCTTATTTCAATTCGTACCATTGAATGAGTGCTGTGTGCAGAGGACCCAGTAAGATTTCGATCTTCTTGCCGTTGACACATTCAATGACCGCTTCAATGTGGCTACTCGCCGTGATCGATTTGATCAGCAATGGTCCGTGGTCGGTGACTACTTTGAGCGCAGCAACTTGTCGTCGTTCCAGAGATTCATCTAAGGCAACATTGTCAGCAAAGATCAATTGCGCTTGCTCTGACTCCCAGTGATTGAGTAACGCAACTAACTGATCTGAACGTTGTTGTAACACATCAGAGACCGCGGTCTGTGAGGACGGAACAAGGTTGGCTGAATGCAACATTTTTAAAACACGGTGAGTGAAAATCGCCATCGGTGCATACGTGGTATTTGACATGGCAACGACACCGATGTTGCGGCCAGCCAACCAACGCATATTGCTTCCGTAGCCGGGCAGTCCACCTGAATGTGAATTGACGATTCCAAGAGTGGGATCGTCGCGCATCATGAGCCCGTATCCGTAACCGCTGGGAGCCTTTTCACCATCAAGTGCGATGACGCCGGCATAGGTATGCATCACTTGCATGTCACGACGTGCCGCAATATTGAGTTGACCAGTCTTTGAATCGACGTTGTCGTTGGCTTCATTGAGCCAACTGACCCAACGAGATAAGTCGGCAACGGTGGTCCACAATCCGCCCATCGGCGAAATTTCACCATCACCTAACGGCATGAGACCATCGGGAATGATCTGTCCGTCTTGAACACGAGTCGGCGGTGCCCATTCGTGCTCGAGGGGTGGATCCCATGTTGTTGATGTCATGTGTAAGGGTCCGAGAAAACGTTCGTCGACGAAGTCGCGTACTCGCCGGCCAGTCACCCGTTCAACAACCCGACCAATGAGAGCGAAACCCAGGTTTGAATATTCAAAATTGGTGCCGGGTGCAAATGCGTAGGCCGCACCTTGTTGGTAGAGGGCGTTCATTTCTTGAGCCGTTGCATCAAGATGGCGATCAGCCCACGGATCATCAGTCGCCAATCCCGAGGTCATCGACAACAAATGGCGCAAAGTGATGCGCGTGCCCGACTCGGTACGGCAAATGGTTGCTAACTCTGCCGCGTATTCATCAACTGGGGTATCAATTGACAGCAAGCCTTCATCGCGCAGACTCAAAACAGCCGCCGCAGTAAAACTCTTGGTCATAGATGCAATGCGGTAACGCGTGGACACGTTGCTAATGGTTCCAGTAGTCCCACTTGTCAGAAGTTGGTCACCAGCAACAAGACCCCACACGACACTGTCGAGTGTGAATTCGCGCGCAACCTGGGCGGCGATTTCTTCGATGAGTGGCTGCGTCGCCCGTAAGGCCTCAAGATCTATTTCAGCCATCGGGTCATCCATTCAACGAGCGCATTGTCGTGCGCAAGACGTCCACTTGGTGGACCATATGTACTTCCCTCATGTGATGAGTGAGGAAGCACCAGTACTTCACTGATTGTCCCTCTCACACGAAGAACCCGATGCATCGCCCACGCCTGAGCTGGAGGACAGCGTCGATCGTCTTCACCAATAACAAATAAACACGGCGTGGTGCATTTGTGAGCATGCATGATTGGTGACTGCCGGTAATACGTTTCAATCTGCTCATGAGGCGCACCAGAAAATTGACTCGGAAAGAACGTTGCGCCGATATCACTAGTGCCGTACATCGACACTAAATCGGTCACTGGGTTTTCAATGACAGCGGCTTGAAAACGAGACGTAGTTGAAGCCAGCCATGCCGAGAGATATCCACCGTAAGAATTTCCAGCGATGCCAAGTTTCTTCTCGTCGGCCAAACCCAGTTTGATTGCATCACTAATGACGAGAAGTTGATCGTTCGCTGGACCTTCAGCCCAATTTGAATGAGCCGCGTGAGCAAACGCATCGCCGTAGCCAGTTGATCCGCGCACGTTGGTGTACAACACGCCAAAGCCCGCTGCGCACAGGGCGTGAGCATCAAGTGAAAATGCTTCGCCATAGGTGAAGTGTGGACCACCGTGGATAATGCTCACCGTTGGAAGCGGGTGAGTGACTTCATGAGCAGACAAGAACCACGCATCAAGGTTGAAACCGTCAGGAGTTGCAACCGAGAATCGACGCACAACTAGTGGCATGTCATCAACCTGATTGAAGTTGGTTAATTGGCGTTCGGTTTTTGTTGCATAGTCAAAAACCACAAGCTCGACCGGCGATGTTGAGGAATGAGTAGTAAAGATCAATTCACTTGACGTTGTTGCAACAGGTGAACAACAGCGGTCGCCAACAACAAGAACTTGGAATGAATCAGGACCAGACTGATTTGGATCTATCAGAGCGATTCCCATTCGGCCACGTGATCCGGTTCGAATAATGAGCGAGCCATCAGGACGGGCGAGAAGGATGTGGTCATAGATATCGGCCAGTTCTGCTGGCTGATCTCCATAGACATCACCAAAAAGATTCGGGACATCAATGATGTGAGAGTCATCCCCATCAATGATGTATAGACGGGCCTGGCTACCTGGAGGATCACCTTGCGGACTCGCAATGAGAACTGCCAATCGTCCATCGGCCAACCAGGTTCCGACAATTGATCGGCCGCCCGGAATCGCAAGATGGCGAACAGTGCCATCGAGGGTAATCACGTTGGCGTATTGATAACCATCCTGCTCGAGTGGGTCAAGAGATCGACAGGCGAAGACAAGATCATTGTTCGGTGACCAACGAGCCGACGACCAACGCCAACCGTCGTCGGTAATCCAGCGTGAGTCTCCAGTTGTGAGATCAACAACTTGAAGTTGGGGAGGGTTGTCAATCGCACCAATGGCATCAAAGTTTCGAATTGATCGCGTCCAGCGATACGGCTGGTTGACATCAACTGTTGAACCGCGACCTTTAGCTATCAATAAGAACTTTTTGTTCGGCGAGACAACCACTGGCTCATCGTTTGGTGCGTACTTTTTGATATCGGGGTCAACCTCAGGTGCGGCGGACTCATGTCCAGTCGCAATGTTGATTGCCCACGATTGATTCACAACCGCATCAGAATCCAGGGGAATTTGTGCAGTGTTGACCACAATCGACAACTGATCTTCACTGAGATGGGCCGAGACGGGCGCTCGGTTGGCCAAGTACCGTGCTGTGATCGAATTGTCATTCATCGTCGTAACTCACCACTGTGAGGAGAATCGCTGGCAAGTCACCCGTGCTGTAGGCATGAGAGATTTCAGAAGAAAAACGAATGGCATCATGTTCTCCCAATTCATACTTGTCGTCACCAAGAGTCAAGGTGACTGCCCCAGAAATGACATATGCGTACTCAACTGATTGCTGGCCGTGATCACTCGAGACTCCCGATTGATGGGCTGGCAGTTTGCCTTCAGAAATATCGAATCGCCGGCGTTGCATCATGGCAAACAACATTCGAGCACGCGGATTTTCAGAGTCGGTTGATTCGGCCCGAATGACTTCGGTTTCAATCACTGTTGAACGGGTCAGGTCAGCGAAACTCACATTGAGTGCGACAGCAATTCGAGTGAGTGCTACGACAGTGGGGTTCGCCACGGCGCGCTCAATTTGTGACAAGAGTGCAGTACTGAGATTCGTTTGTGTCGCAAGATCGCGCAAACTGAGTCCGCGGGATAGCCGAACCTTACGCATATTGTGCGCCACACTCCGACGAACAACCGTGCTTTCATCAGTCGTGCTGTGAATATGTTCAATATTCTGTTGATTTTTAATGTTCATTTTCCTGCCACCGATGAAAAGAGTTGACGTGTGTATTCGTGCTGAGGAGATTGCAAAACATTTTCCATATTTCCTGATTCAACGACCCGACCATTGCTCATGACATAGACCCGGCTGACGACTTGGCGTACAACTGCCAAGTCATGGGTAATAAACAACAGCGCAATACCGAGATCTTTGAGTAGTGAGTTCATCAAATTCAGAATTTGTGCTTGCACAGAAACATCGAGTGATGAGACCGGTTCGTCACAAATCAATAATTTTGGTCGTGGTGCAATCGCTCGAGCAATTGCGACACGTTGTTGTTCGCCGCCTGATAATCCATTGGGACGACGATTGATATATTCAGATGGCAGCCCGACTAGTTGAAGTAATGCGACAACTTCAGCCTTGGAACGTTGACCAGCCCGCAATGCTTCGGCCAAGGTTGCTCCAATCGTCATCGCTGGATTTAGGGCAGACGTGGGGTCTTGAAAAACAATCTGCGCACGTTGCGCCATCGGAGTGTTGATCGACCATGAGATATCCCCTGAATCAAAACTTTCAAGCCCGATCAGGCAACGGGCCAAAGTTGTTTTGCCCGATCCAGACTCACCAACGATTCCAACAGCTTCGCCTGAGTGAATAGAAATATCAACGTTGTCTAATGCCAGTGGAGCAGAAGATGAGAATCGTTTGCTTAAGCCTCTGATGACAACGAGATCGTTGTCGGTGTTTTGCGCTTGCACATCTGTCGCAATTTGAATTGGATGAGACGCGTCGGTCAGTGCAATGGGTTTCCAGCAAGCAACTTGTGATGTTGTTCCTACGAGTTCGGGGGCTTCGTTACGACATCGATCGTCGGCACGATCACAACGAGGAGCAAAAACACATCCCACTGCCACTTCCCATGGTCGCGGAACCGATCCAGCAATTGCCGGTAATTCGACAAGACGATGTTCAAGAGGTGGATCACTGTCACGCAAGCCCGCGGTGTAAGGGTGCTGAGCATGTGCGAAGACATCGGCGCCTTCACCCGACTCAACGAGTCTTCCGGCGTACATCACCAAGATCTTGTCGGCTCTTTCGCGAGCAACACCAAGATCGTGAGTAATCAAGAGCAATGCCATATCGCGTTCACGTTGAATACGCTCAAGAAGATCAAGCATTTCTCGTTGAGTGGTGACATCAAGAGCGGTAGTTGGTTCATCACCGATCAAGATCTGTGGGTTGCTTGCCAAACTTGCCGCCAGAGCCACTCGTTGACGCATTCCACCCGACAATTCAAAGGGATATTGCCGCGCCACGCGCTCGGGAAGATCAACTTCATCAAGACGTCGACGAATCTCTTCCTTTGATCGGCGTAAGTCGGGGGGAAGCGCGGCAGTAATTTGCTCACCACAACGATGTACCGGACTCAAACTAGTAAAGGGGTTTTGCAATAACAAACTGATGTATTGACCACGTAGACCAGCGAGTGCTTGTGGTCCGAGTGCGAGATCAACAGTGATGTCATCGAGTTGAAGACTTCCTGTGGCTGTGACTCCTCGTGGTAGCAAGCCAGTCATCGCCTTTGCCGTCATCGACTTACCCGAGCCAGACTCTCCAACTAGGGCGACTGTTTGACCCGGTTCAACATGCAGATCCATGCGAGTCACTATGAGTCCGGCCGGACCTGTGACCACCAAGTTGTTGAGAGAAAGCCCACGGTTCATCGAGGCACCGAACTTTCTTCATAGCGTTCTTGCAACCAGTCACCTAAAAGGTTGATGGCGGCAGCAGTGATAATGATCAACATTGCCGGCAACACCAGCGAACCCCAGTTGCGATCAAGAAGATTACGGCTGTCACTCAGTTGACGTCCCCAGTCGGGGACACCGGGACCGACGCCGAGTCCGAGGAATGACAAGGCCGACATTGATACCAAGGCAAAGGCAACGTTGAGCAACATCGTTGAAAAGGCCACCGGTAAAACATTGGGCAAGATGTGCCTGAACATGATGCGTAGTCGACCGAGACCCAAAACTTTTGCGGACTCGATATATGGTCGACTTGTTTGTGCAATGACTGATCCACGGACCATTCGAATATCGGTTGGCGAAAACAACATGATCAGTACTAAAACGGTTACCCAGTAACCACCATCAACAAGACCAGTGACAACGAGTGCCACAAGTGTTGTTGGTAGCGCGAGTAGCAAGTCGGCGTACTTAGACAGCAACAAGTCGAGCCAACCACCCATGTAACCAGCGAATGTTCCTAGCAAAATCCCGATCATCATCGATCCAAGTGCGATGACAATTGGTCCGACGACAGCAGAGCTAGCACCAGCAATAGCAAGTTGGCCAATGTCACGACCCAGTTGGTCGGTGCCGAAGAGATGACCAGCAGTTCCTGGCGAGGTTACGCCAGTCATGATGTCTTGCCGCGTCGCGTTAGGCACGATCCAGCGTGATGCGATGACGAAAATTGCAATGATTGCTAGCGGAATACCCGTGACAATTGGAACCACTGGCTTGCGATTCGTTCGGAGTTTCATTGCATACCTCGTTTGCGAACTCGAGGATCAACCGCGTAGTACAAAATGTCAACCGCCAGTGCGGTGAGCGCAATGACAGTAGCGGTGAGCAAGGTGATTGCTTGAACGACAGGAAGATCTTTAAAAGTCACCGAGCCAGCAAGTAATGAACCAATTCCCTGAAGTGCAAAAGTAACTTCGACCAAGATTGTTCCGCCGAACAAAAATGCGAAGACCAAACCCAAACTTGTGGCAACGGGAATCATGGCATTACGCAAAACGAGCGACCGTATTTGACGACGTGTCAAGCCACGGCTTTGAGCAAAGGCCACATAGTCCTGATTGAGTTCGGCAACAACGGCGGTGCGAGTCAGTTTGAAAACCATTGCGGCGAGTCCGCTGGCCAATGTGATCGCGGGTAAAACCAAATGCCACCATCGGTCAAAGCCTCCGTCGCCACTTCCGTAGACGGGAAAGATGTTGAACCATAAACCAAAGACATAGAGCAATAACAAGCCAACTGCGTATGTTGGTGCTCCGACGCCGACAATTGATGCGGCACTCATTGAACGATCAAGCGCTGAACCTGTTCGCCAAGCAGCCGCAATGCCCAGTGGAACAGCAACGATCACAGTCAGCGCAAATGACAACGATGACAGTTGCAATGTGAGCATCACTCGATCGGCCAACAATGTTGTCACCGTGGTGTTGTTGCGAATTGATTCACCGAAATCACCATGCAGTACATTGCCGAGCCAGTGCAGGTATTGATTCATGAACGGATCATTGAGGTGATACTTATCGCGAATTGACTGCAACAATTCGGGCGTCACATTACGAACTCCTACAAGGTTGCGCGCAGGGTCACCAGGTGTGAGATGTAGTAGTGCGAAAACAACAAACGACAGTACCAACAACAACAGACCCGTGGCTGCAAGGCGAACGATGATGAATCGTGTCAACGCACCACGGGAAAGTAGTTGGGTCAATCGACGGTGAGAATGCGCGGTGTCCACGGCGACAACAGTGAGTACGAACCAAAGTCCTCGATGGTGTACTTGCTATTGATGGCCGTTGCAGCCTCACCCCACCACAGCGGAATGTACGGGATATCGGCGAGTGCAGCCTTTTGTGCTTCAATCAAAATCTCCACGCGCTTGGCTGGATCGGCCTCTTCTTTGGCCTGAGCCATAAGTTCGGTAACTGCGTCATTGCTATATGAAGCGGGGTTACCTTCACCAAAGAACCATGACGACATTTCGGCAGGGTCACCGGTGGCGTTGAAGTACCACATGTACGCCAAGCCCCAGTCGGCTGAACCAATTGTGTCGTACCACTGTTCAACCGGCATCTCTTCAACTTCAATGTTGATGCCAAGTGGTTTGACGGTTTCGGCGAGCGACTGGAAGAACTGGCTGACTTGTGGAGCACTCGATGAGACGCCAACTTTGGTGGAGAACCCATCGGGAACCTTTGACAATGCGAGTTCTTCTTTGGCCTTGTCGAGATCGAACGGAAGGTCAAGAACGTCCCTGAGAGCCTTGCGAGCACCATCAAGTCCGAGCACCGAAGAAATCTGATCGGGTGTGATGAGTGCAGTTGCGGGCTCACCATGACCAACGAGCAATTTTTCAACGACAGTCGCGCGGTCGCAGGCATAGGCAATGGCGCGACGTACATGAATGTCATCAAAGGGTTCAACTGCGGTGTTGAAGTCAATGCCGACGTAGCTGCGGTCGGGGGCAAATAACACCGATGTGTCGGCAGTGTTTTCCCATTGGCTCAACTGATCAAGGGAGATACTGATTGCCAAGTCAATGTCGCCCGACTTACGAGCCAACACGCGGGTTGCTTCTTCGGTGATGAATTCAATGCGAACGGTCTTGACTGGTGGAACTCCGCCCCACCACGTGTCGACGCGCTCGAGTTCAACCATGGTGTCTGGCTCGAACTTGGTGACCTTGTAGGGGCCGGTGCCGTACAACAGGGCCTTGGGCGTTCCCATTTCGCCGCCATTACCTTCGACATAAGCCTGCGAGGTGATCCACAAAGCGTTGGCGGCACATGGACCCCATTCGAAGGCCACATCAGGTGAGGCCAAAGTGATGGTCACTTCGTTGTCGCCGGTCTTTTCGGCCTTGTCGACGTTGGCCCAGTAGTAGGCAATGTTGGGGGACTTTTCTTCGTCCTTTGAGATGCCAACTGAGTACACGACGTCCTCAGGGGTGACGGGGACTCCATCACTGAACTTGGCGCCTTCACGCAAGGTATACACGTAGGTCGTGGGTGAGGTTTGTTCCCACTTTGAGGCCAAAGCTGGGACCAACTTGCCAGTTCCGTCAGGGGCAACAAGGCCTTCGCCGACGAGGCATGCCACGTAGTAGTTGAAGTTTCCGGCTTCTTGGCCGGGGTACAGATTGGAAAGCGATGAGGGGAAAGCGACGGTCAAGAGGTCGATCTCTTTCAACGAACCCGAAGCGGCCGAACCATTTCCGGCCATGCCTTTATTGTCGCCACCACACGCAGCGATCAACATGGCAAGGGCACTGACCCCGGTGCCAGCCAACAAGGTGCGGCGATTGAACTGAACGGATGGGGACATGATTTCTCCTCGGGGTTGAGCATCGCTCGGTGATTGTCTACTCACTCGATGCAGTTGATGAGTAACACTAGACGGCTATCGCTTCATCGTCTACCACTTCTTGTCGCCAAATGTTGCGTAAAACTACCCGCCAAGTACCGAGCCCACCTCATAGCCTGACGCCCGTGGTGCCCGAACGTTTTGCCCCTGTGCTCGCCGAGCTATCTGATGTCAGCGCTCTCTTTCGAGCAGCTGGCAAAAGGCTGTATCTGGTGGGCGGAACGGTTCGCGATCTATTAGGCGGACATGCCAGTACCGACATTGACTTTGACGCGACCACCAACGCTCGACCGGATGAAACAAAACGCCTGCTGAGCGGGTGGGCTGACGCAGTGTGGACTCAGGGCGAAAAATTCGGCACCATCGGGGCGCGCAAGGGTGACCGGGTGTACGAAATCACAACGCACCGCGCCGAGGCCTATCACCCCGAAACTCGCAAGCCCGATGTTGAGTACGCCGACGAAATTGAAATTGACTTGTCACGCCGTGATTTCACGATCAATGCCATGGCCCTCGAGCTCACCAGCGACACCCCCACTTTGGTTGACCCCTTTAATGGCGCCAGCGACTTGATGACGCGCACGCTACGGACTCCGCTTGATCCAGATATCAGTTTTAGTGACGATCCATTGCGCATGATGCGGGCCGCCCGCTTTATTGCGCGCTTTGACATGACGCCGGTCCCAGAACTGGTTGAGGCAGTACGGCAGTTCAAAGATCGTCTTGAAATTGTTTCGGCCGAACGCATTCGCGACGAACTCAACAAACTCATCACCATCGATTCGCCAACATCTGGTTTGTGGTTTTTGGTCGATACCGGACTGGCCGACAAGTTTTTACCTGAACTACCAGCGATGCGTTTAGAAAATGATCCGATTCATCGGCATAAAGATGTACTCACGCACACCCTCGCTGTCATTGAAAATGTACGGCGTGATGCGCACGATGATTTTGACTTTCGTATCACGCGATTGTCGGCGTTGTTTCACGACGTTGGTAAACCAGCGACTCGAGGATTTCAAGAAGGTAAGGGAACAACTTTTCACATGCATGATGTGAAAGGTGCAAAAATGACCAAAAAGCGCCTGATTGCTTTACGTTTTCCTAATGAAGACGTTGAAGCGATTACAGAACTCGTGCGTTTACATTTACGTTTTCATACTTATGAAATGGGTTGGACTGATTCAGCAGTTCGCCGTTATGTCAATGATGCTGGCCCGTTACTCACCGAACTCAACGTGCTGACTCGATGCGACTGCACGACACGCAACGAAAGAAAAGCAGCGCGCCTCGCGCAGCGTATGGACGAACTTGAAGAGCGCATTGTCGAACTTGCCACTAAAGAAGAACTCAAGGCAATACGCCCCGAAATGGATGGGCTGGCGGTGATGCAACACCTCGAATTGTCTGCGGGTCCAGAGGTCGGCAAGGCCCTCAAGTTTTTGCTGGAGATTCGTTTAGAAGAGGGAATCATCGGCGAAGAAGAAATTCGCCGCCGGCTTGACGCATGGTGGGCAACCCAATCCAAGTCAAGTTAGTTCACGACCGAACATTCACGGAGTAACCTTTAAACAATGTCGACATCGCGCGAATCCTTCGGAACAGGATCCTTACGGGGTGTGTCGTCCCTGCGATCAGGGTTAGTTGATCACCGTATGGCGCGCCGCCACTTGATCAACGAATATCACCGCGGCCGTTTGGGTCGAGAAGAAGTCTGTGATGCTCACCCAGAACTGATGCGGGCTGCTCGCGGAATTGGCAAGCAGACCGAAACGAAGTGTCCGATTTGTGAGATCGCCAATGTTGTCCTCGTGACTTATCTATTTGGTCCTCGCTTGCAAGCTCACGGCAAGGTCATCACTGATAACAAAGAACTCGCCGAATTCCATCGTCGACCCGATGAGTTCACGGCATACGTTGTTGAAGCATGCTGCGGATGTAAGTGGCATCATTTGGTTCGAGTGGTTCCTATCGGTGGCCAACGAAGTGATCGGAGAGTGGGCTAACACCATGATGAAACTCGGGTCAGGAGGACGTAAAAAGTCACGTCGCAGTAGTTGGCTGCCTTACGAAGCCAGTCGCCGTTTGCAACGAGACGCCATTACGGGCTTGGCTTTGGTGTTGATCAGTTGTTTGGGTCTCTTGCTGTTTGGGTCAATGACCGAGCAGTTTTCGGTGAAGTTCGTCGATGGGCTCCCACAATTAAGCGATGGCACCCCGTGTCAACTGCTCCAGGTTTTCCCTTATGACGACCCGACTGCTCCCACCCGAGCCATGGTCGACTGTGGTGATCAATCCGGAATTGGCGTGGCTGGGATCATGCAGCACCTGTTTATTGCCTTGGCGGCAGTCGGTGTGCTGTTGCTGCTCAGCGCGGTCTTTGCCCTGGTCTTGGCCTCGCGAATGCCTCGAGAAACTCTGGCGATACCGGTATGTGTTGCCACCATGGTCATTGGTGTGATTTCAGTGTGGTGGGGTCTCAAGGGTGGGTCACCAGGTCTGGCCTTCCAGGGATTTCGCCCAGCTGCCGTGACGGGATACCTGCGTGAGGGTGGTTCGGTGACAACTCGCGACGGTGCCGTGTCGTGGGGAGTTGGCTTGTTGGCCGCCTCATTTGTGCGCCTGACCCGCCCTTAATCACCAATTGACCACCTTGTGTTGACCAATACGGCCCAACAGTTGGGTCGACTGTGCAACACCCCCCTGCCACAGTCATCCTTGTGAGGTTCTGCTTTTACCCCGATACACTTTCCGAGTCAGTACATACCCTGCCCCAAGCAGGGGCCCCGATGTCGGATAGGCCGGCACCGTGACCGAAGGGAGTTACACGCTTATGATGCGTGCTTACGAATTAATGATCATTATCGAC
>CAFBLJ010000003.1_pt1 | contig 37970 bp, 36 predicted proteins | sample 7268081 | NCBI WGS metagenome assembly CAFBLJ01 (sample SAMEA6814025, study PRJEB35770) | freshwater metagenome | biome: Freshwater; feature: Freshwater reservoir; material: water | place: Czech Republic | collected 2016-04-20 | depth 30m m
ATTGGTGAAGTTGACATCTTCGTTTCGGCAACTGGCAACGATCACATCATCACGATTGAGCACATGCTCAAGATGAAGCACAACGCAATTGTGTGCAACATCGGCCACTTTGACTCCGAAATCGATATGGCCGGCTTGGCTCGAAGCGGCGCGACTCGTGATGAATTGAAGCCCGGAACCGACTTGTGGTCTTTCCCCGACGGGCATGCGATCATTGTGTTGGCTGAAGGACGTTTGGTCAACCTCGGTTGCGCAACTGGTCACCCAAGTTTCGTGATGAGTTGTTCATTCTCGAACCAAGTCATCGCACAAATCGAGTTGTTCACCAATCTTGCGGCGTACCCACTTGGTGTGTACGTGTTGCCGAAGCATCTTGACGAAAAGGTTGCATCGCTTCACTTGGGTGCACTTGGGGTCAAGTTGACCAAGTTGACCGATGAGCAGGCCGACTACTTGGGTGTCGCTCCTTCGGGCCCATTCAAGCCCGAGCGTTACCGCTACTAATGTCAAAGTTGTACGCAGAAAAGCTAGCCCGGTGTATCACCGGGCTAGCTTTTTTTGGTTTTGGAATCACCCTGTTTTTACGGGCCAATCTTGGGTTGGCTCCGTGGGACATTTTCCATAAGGGATTATCAGAAAAGTTTGACATTTCAATTGGTCTTGTCATTGAGGGCGTTGGTTTATTGCTTTTGTTGTTGTGGATTCCGTTACGGCAACGACCGGGAGTCGGCACAATTTTGAATGCAATTGAAATTGGTCTTGTGGTTAATCTGACCAAGCCGATTATTGGAGAACCAGATCAACTGCTCATTCGGGCATTGATGGTGGTTGCAGGAGTCATAGTGATTGGCCTCGGATCTGCTTTGTATATCGGTGCTGGTCTCGGATCGGGCCCACGCGATGGTTTGATGCTGGGATTGTCGAAGCGATCAATTGCTGGACGTCAGATCAGTATTCGTGTGGCACGAACTGCCGTTGAAATATCAGTAATGGTCGCCGGACTCTTCTTGGGTGGCTCAATTGGAATCGGAACATTGATCTTTATGTTCGGTATCGGGCCACTTGTGCAATTGATCTTGCCGCGCTTTGAAATGCGTTTAGCCAGCGACATGCTGCCAGAACCAAAGTAGCGAACAGTAAGTTTTTCAAAACCTACTGTTCGCTACTCGTTACTTCTGGTGAATGATTAACCGCAAATCACCTTGGGCAATGTGTAGTTGAACACTGTTTGATTCTTGGCGATATCAAATGCGTTGATGGAAATAACTTTGCTGGCATCGTTGCTTGTTATAGGAATTGAATAAATCGGTGCCTTGAAAGATGCTCCGTTGGTGCGAACTACTCCGCCGACTTTTACGGAGATATCGCCAAGCGCGCCTTCGGGATCAACGATGTTGAAGGTTGCGGCCTTTGAATTAGCGCCACATTGCAGTGCCACAAATGTGATACTTGGTGGCTGATTAGTGACAACAGGTTGCGTCGTGGTCGGTGCCACGACAGTTGTTGTCGTTGTCGGGGCCACGGCCGGAGTCGAGGTAGTTGGCGTTGTCGTCGGAGGAGTTGATTGAGAGCATCCACCTGGTGTCACCCCTCGAACAACAACCGATGCCGAGCGAGAGTTTGCACCATCAGAAATCTCACCCTTGAGGGTTTTGCTCTGACCTCGAAATGCGTAAGTGACGTTGATTTGTCCGCCACTACTTCCGCTACCAGCGAAAGCCAGGTCGAGAATTTTGCCGCCGTCCCATAACACGCGACCAGAGAGAGCGGCGCCTTCGGGGTCGGAAGCACTCACCGAATACTTAATGCCAGTTGGCCCATCGGAGCCGATTTCGACACATTCGGCCACGCTGATGGTGATGACAGGAGGTTGATTGGTTGTGCCTCCAGGAGCCTTGGTTGTGGGAACAGTGGTTGTCGCTGCCGGTTCTTTGGGGCCAGCCACTGTCGTGGTCGTCGCCGTTGCCACCGTCGTGCTCGGAGTTTCATCCGAACTTGGTTGATCACAATCACGGACGACTGCATCAGTCGACGCAGTTCCTGTTGAACCATCGGCAGCAGTCGCTGAAGCTTTAACAACTTGGTTTCCGGCATCACTTGTGCTTGCCATTCCGGTCCAGGCTCCGTCGGATCCTAGGGTGAGGGAGAACTCGGTTCCGTCAAAGGTTGCAGTCATTGCGGTGATTTCGCTGCCAGTCGAACTGGTTGCAGTGATACGAACAAACATGTCTGTTTCTGCACACACCGGGTCTTTGGGTTCAATGCCAATCTTGATTTCACCTTCGGCAATAGTTCCACCACCAGTGCAATTGGCAAATCTTCCATCGGCTTCAAGATCTGCAGTTGTGCGATATTCAGTACTTCCATCTTCGTATCGCGTGTACCAATGTTGACCATGGTCAGTATCGGCTGCGTCGTTGTTGAACCACACCCATATCCAAGCAGTGCCAGTTGATTCGGTGTAGGTGTTTCCTTCAAACTCTTGTGGGCATTCAAATGGAACGGGTTCTTCGGGGTCGTCGCACGCATCGCGATAGCCCGGTATGTCGTAAACATAGGTGGCCGATTCGCCTTGTTCGCTGTACCAAATTCCGTCACCGCCGTACACCCAACGCACGCCACGACTGTCGACAAAGGTATGTCCGTCTTCTGGTTCGACGTTTAGGTCAACGCAGCCTTCTTCATAACAGTCGTCGTAGGGCGCCACAGTCGCGCGTACACGATTGTCGGTGATGCGTTCAATCGTGGGAATACCAGGTTGTATGGTGATTGCGCTTCGTGTCGTTGATTGAACGAGCGAATTTGTGACGGGTAAGTCGTTGTCAGAAGAGGTCCAACTTGCGATGTTCTCGCCGGCACTATCGGGTGGACATGGCGGCAAGCACAGTGAGCGATACCACGGGAGTTCAACAGTTGTTGCAACTGATGAACTATCCGTCAAGTTGATCCACTCAACAGATCCCCAAATCCAGATGTCTTGAGTCGTTGGATCAACCCACACTGCGTTTTCGTCGATGCTCAATTGAAGTGGGGGGCAAGGCGGCATGCATTCATCGATGTAGCCAGGCAATTGAATGGTCATCATGTAGTGAATGTCAGGCTCGTTGGCGTTGACCCAACCGTTCTCTGGTCCGTTGTACACAAACACGTCGCCATTGGGAGCGACCCATGAATCGCCGGTTGACGCTTTGATTTCGGGGCACGGCGGATCAATGGGGGGATAGCAGTTTTCGGTACCGAGTTCTTCGTTTGTCAAGTTCTCGAAGTCCTCGGTGCCAATCATGTCCCAGCCGTATGTACCGCTCGGGCTTTGGCCATACACCCACTCAGACGAATCTGGAGCGGTCCATGTTGAACCGAGATGTGGCTTCGTAGGTGGGCATGGATCATTCTGAGTCGGTGGGGGCGGGCAATCTGCTCCGGCATCGAGTTGTGCGGTCGCAACTGATTCAACTTCTTCGGTTGAGGTGTTGTCCCAAGATGGTGTTGAGTCTTCGCGATAATTGAATTCCCATAACGAGCCTTGTGCGTCGTACCAAACATCACCGATACGTGGTTTGGTAGGAGGGCATGGTGATTCTTCGGGGCAGTCTTCGGGGACTCCAGCAAGCTTGTTCGTGGCACGTGCTTCGGAAATATCAACAACGCCGTCGACAATTCTCATCCAATGAGCTCCGGTGGATTCGGCACTCGTCCAAATCCAGGTGGTTCCTTCGCTGTCGGTGTAGCGCGCTCCCTGGAACGTTTCGGGACATTCACCAGTAATGGTGATTTCGGGATCGTCACAATCAGCGTCAACGCCAGGTAAATCAGAAGTTGTGAGATATACGAATTTGCCGTTGTCGTCGAACCACCAGTGAGCGCCATCTGTGTCATCGCTCACCCAGACCCACACGTTGCCTTCGGGGTCGGTGTAACGAGCACCTTCAAAAGTTTCGGGACATTCGGGTTGCGGTTTGCGATTTCGAGGTTCGCCGCATGCATCTTTAAATCCGGGAAGGTCCCCTACTTCATCGACAGGGGAGACCGATTCGTCATCAACGTTGACCCATTGTCCGGCAGTTGTGATGAAAGTCCAACGATCACCGTTGGCATCGATGTAGTCAGTCCAACCGCCTCCGATGATTTGCTCTGGACACTGCGGTTCATCGACCGGAGGAATGGAGTCGTCAGTAGGAATTGACACCTCGCCAGGAATCGTTGTTGATTCTTGGGTGATGACGGTGTCATCGGGGGTGCTTTGTGGAGTCGTTTCTTGCGTTGTTGAATCGGAGGTTTCGGTTGCTTCAACGTTTTCTTCGGTCGGCGAGAGCAATGGATTGCCGCACGCGCAACGTCCACGTGGCATACCTTGATCATCAATCAAAATTGCGGTCCCCGCAGCGATCACTGCGTCGTAGCCGTATGACTGACCATTCTTGAAGCCAAACATTTTGACGTTGATGTCTTGAGTGACATAGACGGAAGTCAAACTGCGGATAAAAGATGGAAGTTCTTCAAAGGAAATTCCTTGGATTGCAGCCCACGCGCGTCCACGATCTGAGTAGTACTGCAAGAACTCAATCATTTTTTCGGTGTCACAAATGTTGGTTCCGGTGCCGCCGTACGTTCGGCCTCGATAGATACCAGGGGCCGATGATGACACCTCGCCCTCAAGAACGGGATCATCGGACGTGACTTCGTACGAACTCAACTCAAAAGTTGGAGCAAATGAGTCAGGGCCAACAACTCCGGGCGGCTGGTACAGCGCTCGTGCCGGGCCCGACAATTGTGGATCTGTCGACTCGGACTTTTTACCGCTGCTGCAAGCAGTCGAGACGAGAAGAACGCTTGTTAGTGCCAGAGCAAGAATTCGTTTCATGGAAAGATTTCCCCCAAGAATTAATCTGATTTCGCCGCTTTGACGGCGCCGTCTTGACTTTATACGCATGCCGAGGCAGAGGAAAACACGTTGTATGAGGTTGTAGGAAGTTGAAGTTTGCATACCTGCAAGAGCAGGGAGCCGACATGATCTTGCAGTTTTTTCTTAAATACCGCTCAAAGTTCGTGCCGCGGCTGCAGTCTTTTCGCCCATGGGCTGATAGCAATCAGGCGAGATGCGGTCTCGTGGGCCAACAACTGAGATCATCGCGATCGGTTGGGCTGGGCCGTCGTAGATCACGCTGCCGATGGCAATTGAACCTGGATGACCGGGGTTGATTTGGAAGTACCGCGGTTGGTCATCGTTGGCTGAACCAAGCCAAGCAGCTTCGCCGGTAGGGAATTGTTTGATGAGCTTTTGAACAATTTCGGTCGTGGCAATGTCAGGTCGAAACTGCACAATTTTGCCAACTTCCATCGTGATCTTGACATTGTGTTTACTCTCAATTTTGTCAAGCAATGTGGCATGTATTTTGTCGCCCACATAAGTCAATTGCCACAACAGTGCGGTTTCGCCAATGACTTCAGAAAGTTCTTGTAATTGGTGGCGCGCGCTGTTGCGTAAATTGACCGCAACCCGATTTGACAAAGTCAAAACACGAGGTGTCAATTCCCATGCGGCTCCATGAGCTTGCTTTTGGATGTAGCCACTCGCTCCAAGCGTGATCAAAATGCGTTGAGCAGTGTTCTTGTCCATGTTCATGTGGCGAGCAAGTGCCGAGACACCAATGGGTTGCAATTCCGCGACGACTTCAAGGACCGCGAGAGCATTTTCGACGGTTTGCAGAGTTTTGACAGCCATAAGGACTAGAACTCTACACAATTAGTGACTTGTGTATTGAATAAAAATACGCTGGCTCAAATTGTGAGACAAGATTTCACGAGACTGTGCCACACCCATTTGGTCTGCTGGATCCATGTTTAGTGCTTTGCGTTGCTCACAGTGTTTGAAAATCTTTCGCCCGTCGGCCTCTGATCCCGCTCATTCAATGGGGTCTCCTCGAACCTGTCCATTATGTGCATCCTCAAAAGTTTGGACGGATCGTCCGGTTCGGGCGACTACTGAATTGCGCGGTGAAACTCAAGACTTTATTCGAGGTCTAAAATATCGCAATCAGCGACGGGTCGTCTCACATCTTGCCGACCGACTCGTGACATCGATTCTCGCCGATCCCGATGCTCAACCTTTTGACATTGTGACTTGGGCGCCGACGTCGATGGTTCGTCACAGACTGCGGGGTTATGACCAATCAGAGTTGCTCGCCAGAGCTGTTGCCGAGCGGCTCGGGTTGCGATGTCGGCGATTGTTGTATCGCGATCGCAGTGCACCCCAAACGGGCCGCAATCGACAGGAACGTCTGAATGGTCCGATGTTTCGGGCTCGTCCTTTACGTCGTGCGTGTCGAGTGCTGGTGATTGACGATGTCGTGACAACCGGAAGTACTTTGCGTGCTGCTGCCCATGCACTTGATATAGCTGGCGCTAGCGAAGTGTGTTTGCTGGCAGTGGCAGCAACTCCTCGTGATCGATCTACAAATTCGCGAGTTGCCTAACGCGCTGAACTGCGTGTGTTGGGTCAATATCTACCCAAATTCCGTGTATTCCTACTGCGGAAGCAGCGTCAACGTTGCTTTGGGCATCGTCAAGAAATGCGGCTCGATGAGCTTCAACACCAAGTCGATGTAATGTGAGTTCGTAAATCGCGCGGTTGGGTTTACGCATTCCCACTTCGTGGCTGTCAACCACATCGTCAAAAATATTGGCGAAATCGAGCATTGGCCACCATAAATCCCGGAATTCGCGAACATTATTTGTGAGAACTCCCAGGCGCAAGCCGGCTGCCTTGAGATGATGGACGAGTTCAATAACTAGAGGATTTGGTTCAAACTGAATATTGACGCCGTCTCGCGATGCAACTTGTCGATCATTCGATTGAGGTGGGGGTCCGACCGAGGCCATCGGTTGCAAACCAGCCTCAAGAACGAGTGGAGCAAGCTGTTGGCGATACTCAATCATGCTGATTTCACCGCGTTCTAGGCGATGCCAGGGGTGGTCGGTGTCCTGCCCGTATTCGCCCATCATGACTTTCATGACTTTGTCGGCGGGGTCATTGGGAAAGCGCTTGACCACATCGCTGGGGCGCCCGTTGCTCGCTAAAACTCCGCCAAAATCGAAAATAACTGCGTCAATCAGGCGGTCTGATTGGTTGGAATGATTGGCGGACGTTGGGGCTGACTCGGGCACATTGTCAGTCTGCCTGTCGGCTTGCTTTCTTACATCATTGTTGCATGTGAACTTTGGGTGACCCCGAGGCTCGCAAATACCGCCTGTAGGCTCTATACCTGCATGGGAATCCTCGATCGCATCCTGCGGGCCGGTGAAGGCAAGAAACTGAAGGCCCTCGAGGGTCTCGTTCCTGACATCAACGCCCTTGAGTCATCTGTTCAGTCATTGTCGGACGACGCATTGCGTGGCAAGACCGCTGAATTCCGTAGCCGACTTGAGCGGGGTGAAACTCTCGACGATCTGCTCATCGAAGCATTCGCCGTCGTGCGTGAAGGAGCGCACCGTGTCATTGGTCAGCGTCACTACGACGTGCAAATGATGGGTGGGGCTGCGTTGCACTTCGGCTGGGTTGCCGAAATGAAAACGGGTGAAGGTAAGACTTTGGTCTCGACCTTGCCGGCGTATCTCAATGGTTTGTCTGGCAATGGCGTGCATCTCATCACGGTGAACGACTATTTGGCACGCCGTGACTCTGAGTGGATGGGACGAGTTCATCGTTGGCTCGGACTCAATGTTGGGCTAGTTGTTCCAGGTTCGCGCGAGCGCCCTGAGCAAAAGCGGGTCGACTACGCCGCTGACATTACGTACGGAACCAACAATGAATTTGGTTTTGATTATTTGCGCGACAACATGGCGCCCACCAAACTCAACAAAGTTCAACGTGGTCATGCCTTTGCCATCGTTGACGAAGTTGACTCAATTTTGATTGACGAAGCCCGTACACCGCTCATCATCTCTGGGCGAGTGGCCGATGCCGCCAATCTTTATTACCGTTTTGCTTCAATCGTGCGTGCTTTGAAGCGCGACGTTGACTACGAAGTAGAAGAAGATAAGCGCATTGTTATGCCGACCGAAGCCGGCATTGAACGCGTTGAAGCCGAACTCGGTCTCGAAAACTTGTATGACGAAGTTCAGCGCAACCTTGTCCATCAATTGCAAGTGGCATTGAAGGCCAAAGAGTTGTATCGCCGCGACAAGGACTACATCATTCAAGGTGGCGAAGTAAAAATCGTTGACGAATTCACGGGTCGTATTCTTGAAGGTCGTCGCTGGAGTGAAGGTATTCACCAAGCAGTTGAGGCCAAAGAAGGCGTCAAGATTAAAGAGGAAAACCAAACGCTTGCCACGATCACATTGCAGAACTATTTCCGCATGTACACCAAGCTCTCTGGAATGACTGGTACGGCACAGACTGAAGCTGCCGAACTCATGAATACTTACGATTTGCAGGTTGTGCCGATTCCGACCAACCGTGCAGTTGTCCGCGTCGATTCGCCCGACCAAATTTTCAAAACCGAAGATGCCAAGTTCGACGCAGTTGTCACTGACATCATTGAGAGAAATGCCAACGGTCAGCCAATTTTGGTGGGCACAGTCAGCGTTGAAAAGAGCGAGCACCTGTCGCGGCTTCTCGCAAAAAATGGTGTGAAGCACGAAGTTTTGAACGCCAAGCAACACACTCGTGAAGCCGAGATTGTGACCCAGGCTGGACGACTTGGCGCAGTGACAGTTGCAACCAACATGGCTGGTCGTGGTGTTGACATTTTGCTCGGCGGCAACCCCGAAGGCTTAGCGCGTCGAGCAGTACTTGGTGAAGGTCATGCGGCCGACACATTGACTGACGAATTTGCTTTACCGCTTCCGCTTGCTGAAATGCCCGATGAATATCGTGCGGCTCGTTTAGTTGCACAAGCTCGATATAACGAACTCTTCGCCGATATTTCTGCCAAGTGCAAGGCCGAAGGCGACCAAGTACGTGAAGCGGGCGGCTTGTACGTGATCGGATCTGAGCGTCACGAGAGTCGTCGTATCGACAATCAGTTGCGTGGACGCGCTGGACGTCAGGGCGACCCTGGTTCAAGTCGTTTCTATTTGAGCCTTGAAGACGAATTGATGCGTTTGTTCGCGACCGGTGCATTGAGTTGGGTCATGGGACGTGCATTGCCTGATGACGAAGCGATTGAACACAAGATGGTCACCAAGGCCATCGAACGCGCTCAGAGCACTGTCGAAACACGTAATGCCGAAATTCGTAAGAACGTGTTGAAGTACGACGAAGTGATGAATGAGCAGCGCAAGGTGATTTACATGCGCCGCGACCAAATTCTTGACGGCGTCGATCTCAAAGTCGCAGCGCTCGAATATATGGCCGAGGCAGTTGATGCACTGATCGAAACGCATTGTGTGAGCGAGGCCGACGACGAATGGGATCTCGAAGGCCTCACTAAAGAACTCAAGACCTATTGGCCGAACGACTTGACACCTGATCACTTGGGTCAATCATCAAATACCGACAAAATGTACGACGTCGTCATGGATAATGCGACTGCCTACTATGAACTGCGCGAAGTTGAACTGACTTCAGTAGTGATGCGCGATGTTGAACGTCAGGTGATGTTACGTATCATCGATCAACGTTGGCGTGAACATCTTGAAGAGATGGACTATCTGCAAGAGGGCATCAATCTGCGCGCCATGGGCCAAAAAGATCCGTTGGCCGAATGGCAGCGCGAAGGCTACGAAATGTTCGGTGCCATGATGAAGGGCATCGCGCAAGACTTCGTGAAGTACGTCATGCATGTGCAGGTTGTACGTAACGAAGAACCTGCTCCCGTCGTACAAAACCTTCAACAGACGAAATCTGAAGCACCTTCGGCAGTGAGTCAAGGTGCAGTGCAGAGTGCGGGCGAGATGCCTCAGCAGGCTGCGCCCGTCAAGCAGCAGCCCATCGTGAACGACGAGTGGTCAAAGACGCCTCGTAATGCGCCGTGCCCTTGCGGTTCAGGTAAAAAATTCAAGATGTGCCACGGCACCAGCTGAGATTGTCATGCGCGATTTCACAGATGATTTGAAAGATGTGAGTCGACGACTCGGTGAGGCCAAGGTCTATCTCAAGATTGATGCTCAACGAGATCGATTTCGCGAACTCGAAATTGAGGTATCAAAGCCCGGACTTTGGGACGATCAAGAGTTTGCCAAGAAACTCAATGCCGAATATGCCAACACCAAGGGCGATATTGACATCTTTGACGGATTGGCTCGTCGGCTTGACGACGCCGAGGTGCTCCATGAAATGGCGCGCGAAATTGATGATGCTTCGCAAGAAGCCGAAATTGAAAAAGGCATTCAGGCGATCGCTCGCGAATTGAACGGCTTAGAAATGCGCAGTCTGTTTACAGGCGAACACGATGAGTTGGATTGCATCGTCCACATCAACACCAAAGATGGGGGAGTTGACGCCCAAGATTGGAGCGAACTTCTCTTACGGATGTATCAGCGATGGGCTGAGCGTCGTGGACTCGATTTTGAAATCAACGATATTTCACCAGGAACTGAAGCCGGAATAATGTCGGTTGAGTTCACGCTGAAAGGTCGTTACGCCTATGGGCTCATGACATCTGAACGTGGAACGCATCGCCTGGTGCGTATCAGTCCGTTTGATAATCAAGGTCGGCGTCAAACGAGTTTCTCCAATGTGCAGGTGTGGCCAGCGATGGAGAACCCTGACATTGAAATCGATGAAACTGATGTACGTATGGAAGTGTTCCGAGCATCTGGTGCCGGTGGTCAGCACGTCAACAAGACATCGTCGGCGGTTCGACTCATTCACGAACCAACTGGGCTCGTCTCATCGTCACAAGAAGAACGCAGCCAATTACAAAACCGCGAAAAGGCAATGAATCGCTTGAAAGCAATGGTTGCGGCAAAAATTGAAGAAGAACATCAAGCCGAACTTGATCGCATTGCTGGCAAACAAGCAACGGTCGGCTGGGGCAGCCAAATTCGCAGCTATGTCTTGCAGCCATATCAAATGGTGAAAGATTTGCGGACAAACATTGAATCAAGCAGCGTCGAATCTGTGCTTGATGGCGATCTTGATGAATTTATGGTTGGATACTTGCAGTGGCGTCGTGCAGGCGACGATTCTTGACGAAGTACGACTGATAACCTGATGTCTTGACTTACTGTGGTCGACCAACTGGTCGTCCTCTTGCCCGAGGAGCAACATGATTCGCCTCGAAAACGTAACAAAAACTTATGGCACTGAGATACCCGCGGTGCGCGATGCATCTTTCGAGGTGGCCAAAGGCGAGTTCGTCTTTATGGTGGGTCCATCCGGTTCGGGTAAGTCAACTTTGTTGCGCTTGATGAATCGTCAAGAACAGCCCGAACGTGGCGCTGTCTGGGTTGCTGGCAAGGACATCAATGAAATGTCCGATTCAAAAGTGCCGTACTTACGCCGCAATATCGGAAATATTTTCCAGGACTACAAGCTGTTACTGAACAAAACAGTTTTTGAAAATGTGGCCTTTGCCCTTGAAGTTATTGGGCGACCCAAGCACGTGATTCGTCAGCAGGTTCCTGCTGTTCTCGATCTCGTCGGTCTCTCTGATAAGGAAGACCGTTTTCCACATCAACTTTCTGGTGGCGAGCAACAACGAGTTTCTATCGCACGTGCTTTTGTTAATCGGCCATTAATTTTGTTGGCTGACGAACCGACCGGAAACCTCGACCCGGCCACAGGTGAAGGAATTATGCGACTTTTGGATCGTATTAATAACACCGGAACAACCGTGGTGATGGCAACTCACGACCAGCGAATCGTGAACATGATGCGCCGCCGCGTGGTGCAACTCGATCGCGGCGTCATTGTGCGCGACCAAGAGCGAGGAGTGTACGACTGATGATTGCTCGTATCAGTTATGCGTTCCGCGAAACCTGGGCCAGTTTCAAGCGCAATGTCACCTTAACGATGGCGGCGGTCGTTACATCTGCCGTTTCATTGTTGTTGGTCGGATCAACTTTTCTCATTCAGCGGGCCTTCGACAATTTGTTGACTCGTTGGAAGGGCGACGTTGAACTCATTGTTTACGTTCGTTCTGATGCTGACCCCAACCAAATCCAGGTCATTGAAGACGCATTGAATTCTCAACCTGCAATTATTGATGTCTCAAAACTGCGATATCTCGATCAGGCTCAAAGTTACGCCGAAGCGCAGAAATTGTTTGCTGGTGATCCCGGAACCTTGCGATTGTTAACTCCAGAGAACATTCCATCGCAATTCAAGGTTGTGCCGATTTCACAAGACTCAAATCTGATACGAGAACTTGGTGAACAATTCCGAAGTTTGGCCGGGGTGCGAGAGGTTGCGTACGCTCAGGATGTTTTTGATGTCGTGGCACGAGTCTCGCAATTTATTCGCATCGCGACGACTGCAATGTCGATTGTCCTACTCATGGTCGCGGTCGGCTTAATTTGGAACACCATCCGAACCGCAATGTTTGCCCGTCGGCGCGAAATTGAAGTGATGAAACTCGTTGGTGCCACTAACTGGTTTATTCGTATTCCGTTCATGCTTGAAGGTTTGATGCAGGGACTCATCGGCGGCGTCTTGTCGTGTCTAGGTCTCTGGGGGCTGAACACGGCTTGGTCAAACGCGGTTGCTGATTTCAATGACACCGAACTTGCGGCATTGGTCGTCACTGATGGCTATATGCGTTTCGTGATGTTCATTTTGTTAGGTATCGGGGCTATCGCCGGAGCAGTCGGATCAGGTATTGCCGCTTCACGTTTCTTAGACGTGTGACCTTCTATTAAGGTCTATTCATGGCCTACGAAGAGATCATCTACGAAGTATCCGAACAGATTGCGACGATTACTTTGAATCGCCCCGACAAGTTGAATTCGTTCACCAATCGGATGTTGAAAGAAATCATCGCTGCTTTCGATGAGAGCGATGCCGACGACAATGTGCGTGCGGTCATTGTGACTGGCTCGGGCCGGGCATTTTGCGCGGGCGCCGATTTGTCTGGTGGGGGAGAAACCTTTGCCAAAGGCGGTAGCGATGTACGGGCCAAAACGGGCGTCATGCGTGATGGCGGAGGCCTGGTGTCGTTGCGGATCTTTGAAAGTAAAAAGCCAGTCATCGGCGCAATAAATGGTGCAGCTGTTGGCGTAGGTGTCACGATGACTTTGCCGATGGATATTCGCCTTGCGAGTAATTCTTCGAAGTTTGGTTTTGTGTTCGCCAAGCGAGGCATTGTTCCTGAAGCTGCGAGTAGCTGGTTCTTGCCCCGCATTGTCGGAATTTCGCAAGCAACCGAATGGTGTTTCACGGGTCGCATGATCAGTGCCGATGAAGCCAAAGAAGGACGACTCGTTCGAAGTGTTCATGCACCAGAAGACCTCATGCCAGCTGCTCGGGCGATCGCTCGCGAGATTGCGGAAAACACTGCTCCAGTTTCGGTGGCCTTGTCGCGTCAAATGTTGTGGCGCATGCTCGGTGCTGATCACCCGATGCAGGCTCACCGCGTTGATTCTCGGGCAATCAATTCACGTGGCGCAAGTGATGATGCCCGCGAAGGCGTGATGAGTTTTCTGGAAAAGCGACCCGCGAACTTTCCGGTCAAAGTCAGTGATGGATTGCCTGAAGTTTTCCCCGAATGGCAGGATCCACAGTTCTCGTGAGTGATGACGGCTTAAACGAAATCTCAATGTTTGACCGAGTCGGTGGGATGCCATTTTTTGAGGCGCTCGTCAACCACTTTTATGTTGGTGTTGTTGCTGATGAAGTGTTGTGGCCGTTGTACCCCGACCAGAGCGATCTTGAGGGAGCCAAACGACGTCTGACGTTGTTCTTAGGTCAATATTGGGGTGGACCACAGACATACATGGAAGAGCGTGGTCATCCGAAGTTGCGATTGCGCCATATGCCTTTTCATGTGGGACCACTTGAACGTGATCGTTGGTTGGTGCACATGGCAGCAGCGATTGAAGCAACGACCACTGATGAATCACTCCGGCAAGAACTATTGGCATATTTTGTTCCCGCTGCCGAACACTTGCGCAACGACACCGGTTTACCGATTAGTTCGGCCAAACCGAAGTAAACAGTTTGGTCTTTGTGCGTTAGCTAAAGACGACAGTCTTGCGGCCGTAGACCAAGACTCGATGCTCAAGGTGAGCACGAACCGCACGAGCAAGCACGATTGTCTCGAGGTCTCGACCCTTGCGTGTGAGATCGGCAACTGAGTCGCGGTGGGATACACGCGCAACTTCTTGATCAAGGATGGGGCCTTCATCAAGTTCTTCGGTGACATAGTGAGCGGTCGCTCCGATGATTTTGACTCCACGATCGTGAGCTTGCCGATACGGGTTAGCTCCGATAAACGCCGGGAGGAATGAGTGGTGAATGTTGATGATGCGTGACTGGTATGCATCAACCAGTAGGGGCGAAAGTATTTGCATGTATCGCGCCAAGATCACGAGATCAACCTTGTTTTTGTTGAGAGTCTCGAGTACTGCGAGTTCTTGGTGCGACTTTGTTTCAGGTGTGACTGGGAGGTACTCGTAAGGAACACCCATGTGCTGCACGAGGTCGGCATGATCGGGATGATTGTCAATGACTGTCACAATGTCGGCTGGAAGTTCGCCCGAACGCCAGCGACTAAGCAAATCAAAGAGACAATGAGACTGCTTGCTTGCCAATATTGCGACTCGCGGAAGATGGTCGGTGAATCTCAATTGCGCATTCATCGAAAATTTGTCGGATACCGAAGCGAAGGCATTGAGAATTTCGTGACGGTCAAGAGAGAAACCATCGAGCTCAAATTCGACGCGCTGGAAGAAAACTCGCTCAACATCGTCGGTGTGCTGTTCGGCATGAACAATGTTTCCACCGTGAGCTGCAATGAATTCTGCGACTGCAGCTACGACCCCACGTTGATCGGGGCAAGAAAGTAGAAGGACTCCAGTTGCAGACACGATGACAAGTTTGCCTGCCGAATAAGTGAATTGCGACTTTGCAACGCTTCAGGCGCTCAGGTGCCTACGGTTGGGGGATTAAGGCGTGGCAGGCCACTGCGGCAGCGGCTGCCACATTCAGCGAGTCGATACCTGATGCCATAGGGATCTTCACCTTGTAGTTCACGGCGGACAGTGCTTCGGGTGAAAGCCCGGCGCGTTCAGATCCGAGCACGATGGCGACTTTGGCATCAGAGGACAGTCCCATTCCGACCTCGCGGATGTTCTGCGCATCAGAACGTGGCGTCAGCCCACACACGATGTAGCCAGCATCACGAAGTGCGATGAGCGTCGAAGATGCATCGGTTACTCGGCTGTATCGCATGGAAAACGCGGTGCCCATTGAGACGCGCAGTGCTCGTCGGGCCAACGGGTCGGCGCTGTTGCGATCAAGAATGACTCCGTCAATTCCGAATGCTGCGGCGCTGCGAATAATGGCTCCGATATTGGTGGGGTTATCAACATCTTCAACAACGAGCAGATGATGAGCACCTGCGAGCAGCTCGTTGAGCTTTAGGGGAGCGGGACGTTCAAAGAGACCCATGATGTCAAGTGCTACTCCCATGCCCGTGAGAGTTTTGCGAACCTCGGCATGAGCGGCATAGACAGGAATGGACGAATCAATTGAGTCAACAATTGGACTCGGCGAAACAGCATCGGTTAATACCTCGACGAGTCGACAACCTGCGGTCAATGCTCGTTCAACTACCAGGTCGCCTTCAGCAATGAACATGCCGAGAGTGATCTTTTCGGCTTCGCCAGTTTGCATCGTCTTGAAAACGCGAGCCGGAATATTGCGCGGACGCAGTTCGCGCTCACGCAACCGAAATCGATCAAGGCGTTGATCATCTAACGATTCAACGTAGATCAGTTCACGAGACATGTTTTCGGCGTCAGAAATCAGTAGTACCAGGGATACGGCGCCCAGTCGGGCTCGCGCTTTTCCAGAAATGACAGGCGACCTTCTTGAGCTTCATCGGTCATATAGGCCAAACGAGTCGCCTCGCCCGCGAACACTTGTTGACCGACGAGTCCGTCGTCGATGAGGTTGAAGGAAAACTTCAACATGCGCTGGGCTGTCGGGCTCTTGCCATTGATTTCTTTGGCCCATTGCAAGGCTGTTGCTTCTAACTCGGCATGAGGTACGACAGCGTTGACCATGCCCATACGTTGCGCATCATCGGCGCTGTATTCGCGGCCAAGAAAGAAAATTTCACGGGCAAACTTTTGGCCAACTTGTCGGGCTAAATAGGCCGAACCGAAGCCGCCATCAAAACTTGCGACATCAGCATCGGTTTGTTTGAAGCGCGCGTGTTCTTTGCTGGCGATCGTGAGGTCGCTGACGACATGCAAGCTATGTCCACCGCCAGCTGCCCAACCAGGAACAACACAAATCACTACTTTGGGCATGAAACGAATTAATCGCTGAACTTCAAGAATGTGCAAGCGACCACTTTTGCCGGGATCAATAGTTTCTGCAGTTTCACCTTCTGCATAGCGATAACCATCGCGGCCACGAATACGTTGGTCACCGCCACTGCAAAAAGCCCAACCGCCGTCTTTGGCTGATGGTCCATTGCCGGTCAGAAGTACGCATCCGACATCGGTGCTTTGGCGAGCATGTTCGAGGGCTGTGAACAATTCATCGACTGTATGAGGGCGAAACGCATTGCGAATGTCGGGGCGATTGAAAGCGACGCGGACCGTGCCGTGCTCAACGGAGCGATGGTAGGTGATGTCAGTGAAATTGAATCCTGGAACGACGCGCCAAGCCGTTGGGTCAAAAATGTCAGAAACTTTGCTCTCGCTCACGGGCTCATTCTCTCAGACGAAAAAGCAAAACACCCCCTTTTGACTGCTCATGGCAGCCAAAAGGGGGTGTCTTTGAGGGGTACTAGGCGCCGAACTTGGGGGATTCGTCAGTCATGTACATGATTGACGCGCTGAGCTGGCAGGCAAATCGATGGAACTTGAGCATGAAATCGAACATGCCGCGCGGTTGCTTGCCCGTAAACAAGATGGCGAGCCATGTCAATTCAGCACACACCAAAAAGCCGATTCCGGTGAAAATCGCGACGATGAACGCAGGGATGAGAAGTAGGAAGCGGAAAAGTGTCTTCAGGCGACTGGCCTTGGCGTCGAATTCAAACGTGAATTCTGTTGGCTCGCCGTTTGGTTCGGCACCGATATTGGGGAACTTGTCAAACATGTATGTCGAGTACGCCTGGACGCGGGCGGCGTAACCCAGCCAATTGCGCTGGACATTCCACAAAGACTGGTTGCGCTTACCTGTGATGATGATGACCCACCACTGCAAGAACGTGCACACCAATGCCGCGATCTGCCAAACGCTTGACACGATCTGGTGGGGTATTGCGAGCAAGTACCTGAAGATGTTGGAGAATCGACTACGGGGTTCGGTGTATTGGATTGAAAACTGTGGTTGTGACATGGATCCTCCTTAGATCAAGGGCACTATACGAACCCCTGATCCGAATGTCACGCATTGTTACATTCTCTGGGAGCGCCAACACTTTGTCCTGCGTAATGGGTACTTTGAAGAAATGCCAAGTTTGTGCCGTACTTGTGTCGCCGCAGGTTCGGCGGGCCTTCTTCTGTTAGTCGCTGCCTGCTCGTCGGGGTCGGCGCAAGGAGCGACCAGGGCTTCGGCGGTGACAACGCTTGTCGCGGAGTCGACGACTAGCCCAGAAATCACGACTTCGACGTCCACCTCAACGACGTCGTCGACGACGACGATCGCTCCAACCACAACTGAGGCGACAACGACGACGACCCTGCCTGAGGTCACTGCACTGATGACCCCGTTAGTCGCTGTTGGAAGAAATGATGGTTTAGAAACTGCTCGTATCCAAGAACGATTGCTTGAACTCGGATTTTGGTTGATGCTCGTTGATGGTGACTTTGGGGGAACGACCAAACAAGCGGTGATGGCCTTTCAAAAAAATGTCGGACTCGAGGCAACTGCCAGCGTCGATCAGGCAACGGCCGATGCATTAACACTTGCAACTATTCGCGCAGTCGGTCAATCAAACGAACCAGGTACTTCGGTTGAAGTTGATAAAGACAAGCAAGTTTTATTCATCATGAACTCGGGAAAGCTTTTGTGGGCGTTGAATATTTCAACGGGTAGCGGCCAATACTTTCTTGAAATGAATCAAAATGATTTAGTGACCTGGGAAACGGGACGTTCATTGACTCCATCTGGGCATTACAAAATCAATCGTGAAAAGGCCGACGGCTGGTGGGACGGAGATCTTGGGCAGATCTATCGGCCGAAGTATTTCAACGGCGGTATTGCGATTCATGGTTCGATGAAAATTCCTAATTATCCGGCTTCGCACGGTTGTGTGCGGGTGAGCACTCAAGCAATGGACATGATTTGGGCATCGGGGTTGTTGCCCAAGAAGACTCCGGTGTGGGTATATGGAAATGATATTGAAGCTGAAGGTGAACCTCCGGTCGTGCCAACGACAACCACAACGACCACTCTGCCGGTCGATCCAAACCTCACGACGACTATTGCCCCGGCCTGAACACATTTGGCGTACTCGTAACGAACGAGTTCGTTTGGTGTTCGCTCAACTACGGGTGCAAACTTGGCAGAATGTCTATGTGACTGATCAATCTCAAGCATCCCTCGGCGCTCGACTCTTAGCCGAAGGGCTTGGTACTGCTTTCTTGGTGGCTGTTGTGGTCGGTTCGGGCATCATGGCGCAACGACTTTCACCGAACGATGTCGGTTTGCAATTACTTGAAAATGCTGCGGCAACAGCAGGAGGGCTGATTGCGCTGATCTTGGCGTTGGGGCCGGTCTCGGGAGCGCACTTCAATCCGGTCGTTTCGTTAGTCGCTCGATTATTTGGTGGACTCACTAATCGCGAATTGGCGTTGTACTCGATAGTGCAGATCGTCGGTGGATGCGTGGGCGCAATGATTGCGAATGTCATGTTTGAACTGGATGCGGTGAATTGGTCAACGAAGGATCGGTCGTCAGGGGCTTTGTGGTTTTCTGAGATCATCGCCACGATCGGACTTGTTGTGGTGATCTTTTGCATCGTGCGCTCTGGTCGTGCCTCTGCAGTGCCTTACGCGGTTGGTGTTTGGATTGGGGGGGCGTATTGGTTTACCTCATCCACCAGTTTTGCAAATCCTGCTGTCGACTTTGCCCGCTCAATGTCGGACACCTTTGCAGGTATCAAACCCTCGTCGATTCCGGGGTTCTTGATTGCTCAATTGATCGGTGGGATATTGGCGTTCATTTTGGTGAAGATGTTGTATCCGGTCGCCAAAGAAGAAAACTGACATCAACACGCTGAAAGTGGACTTATAGCTTTCCGTCGACCATCAATTGAATTGCCCGACGACAGGTGCGGTTGAAAGCATCAACTGCCATATACAAATGTTCATCGGAAGTGTCTTCTTCTTTGGTGTGGCTGAGGCCAGCAATTGATGATGAGAAAATCATGACGGTCGGAATACTGCGGGCCATTTCGCTGGCATCGTGAAGTGCGCCACTGGGTAACTCCACATCATGGCCTTCAACCTCGCGAACACTCAGACGCGCTGCCTCGAGGAGCGCGGGGTGGAACGGCATTGGGGGAATGCGGAAGATGTGTTCAAATTCGACAGTGCATCCTTCGGCCTCGGCGGCGGCATGAGCAGCCGCAATGCTTTCGCTATACATCGCTGCCAATTCGGCGGTATCAATGTGGCGCATATCAAGAGTGATTGTGGTTTCGCCAGCAACTGCAGTGACGACGCCGGGTTTGCAGGCCACTGCTCCAACAGTTGTGACACCGTCGTGACTCTCCCCGATATCGGCCACTGCTAAAGCCAATCGAGCAGCAGCACGAAAACTGTCGCGGCGCATTGGCATCGGCATCGTTCCGGCGTGCGCAGCTTGACCTTTGAAAATGAGTCGCTCGCGTTCAATGCCTTTGGTCCCGGTGACCGTGCAAATTCCTAAGTTCATTGATTCAAGAATCGGGCCTTGTTCAATGTGAACTTCAACATATGCCTTGGTATCGGCAACGCGAGTTTGGGCTCCATCCAGATTGTCGATATCAACGCCGTGTTGCGGCAAGATGTCGATCAGTTTGTTGCCCTCTTTGTCGGAGAGTCCGCGCATGATGTCAACGTCAACTGTGCCCATGACTGCTGCTGAACCAAAGAGCGAACGACTAAACCGAGCGCCTTCCTCGTCGGCCCAATCAACAAGAGCGACCGTGACCGCAGGAGTGCCTTGAGCGGCGAGTGAGCGCAATAGTTCAAGACCGGCAAATACACCCAGGGCACCGTCAAGCCATCCGCCTTTGGGGACGCTGTCAAGGTGACTACCAACAACCAGGGTGTCTTTCGAAATTCCACGAAGGTAGGCCCAGAGGTTGCCGGCTTCGTCCACGTCAACCTCAACGGGCAAGCCACTCAGTTCTTCACGCAACAGGTTGCGAGCATTCACCCATTCAGGGGTCCAGCAGAGGCGTCGTGAGCCTTCTGGGCCTCCTGTGCGGGATGCCAATTCACGCAAGTCAGCGACAACCCGCTGGGGGCTAAAAGTTCCGGTGTCTACGGCGGTGTTACTCGACATGCCATAACGGTACCGTGGCACCTGTGATTGATCACATTCTTATTAACGAACTTCGGGTCGTCAGCGTCATCGGGGTACTCGACCACGAACGCCTGTCAGCCCAACCGCTGCAAATTGATGTGGATATTCATGTAGATCTGCACGATGCCGGATCAAGCGATGATCTCACCCAGACGGTCCACTATGGCGAAGTATGTATGCAACTTGCCGAGATTGCTCGATCAACTTCTGATCAATTGCTTGAACGATTGGCTCAACGTATGGCCGATGTCGTGTTGTCATTTCCGCATGTTTTGGCAGTTGACCTGACTTTGACCAAACTTCGACCACCGGTTCCTGAAGATGTTCAGTCGACAGCAGTACGAATTCATCGCGCCGCGCTTCGAACCAACGAGTAAAACGTGCACGAAGCGATTATTGCTCTAGGAAGTAATTTAGGAGACCGAGTTCAATCGTTGAATGATGCCATTGAACAATTTGGTGTCCATGTGCTGAAACAATCTCAGGTTTTTGAGACAGACCCAGTTGGTGGCCCAGAAAATCAAGGGGCGTATCTCAACATGGTTGTGGCGCTGGAAACCGAACTTGATCCGTATGCGCTCATGCGATGGTTACATCGCATTGAAGCCGAAGCAGGAAGGGTGCGGGAGATTCATTGGGGTCCACGCACGCTCGATTTAGATTTGCTTTTTTATGATGCTGTGTCAATCGCTGGCGGCGAGTTAACCGTGCCGCATCCGAGATATGCCGAAAGGCGTTTTGTCTTGGCGCCACTGCAAGAAGTTGCCCCTGAAAGATGCCCAAAGAATTGGGATGCAACACTTCCTCCTGATGCAGTGCACCCGCGCGGCGCACTCGCACATCTCACATCTTCTCTATAAGCCAAGTTGCCGTTCAACCCGACGAATTTTCTCGGGGTAGTGACCACGACCGAACTCGGGTTGTTGGCGCAAAACGATCTCGAGTAGTTCATCGTGTTGTGCAGTTTCTTTCCAGGGCAATGCGATGTAGAGCGGCAGATTGAAGATTCGTAAGCGATCAAGGTTCGAGTACACGCGCTTTTGATAGATGTAGCGCTCGTCCCACGGCCAATTCGAAGGAGCAAAGCCAGTGCCCGGATCAAGGATGCAGAGATGTCGCAATCCAAAGCGGTCGGCAACTTTGAGCTGTTCAGTAAAGAAGTCAAGCATGACCTGAATGGGGTCGGCCTTCACGAGTTCCATTTCGCGCGGATTTGGTCCCGATAAAAATGGCAGCACAATGGGTGCCTGAAAATCGGCGGCAACTTGCCACATCTCATCGTTTTGCATTCCGTCAGCAGCGTTGATGACTGTTGCCCCATGTTCAAGAGCAAGACGCGTGACCTGGGGTTTCCACGAATCAATACTGAGGGGCACATTGAACTGCGCCAAGGTTTCGACGATCTCTTTGAGGCGGTCCCATTCTTCTTGCCAGGGGATCACTGAGGCGTTATCAGTTGAACCTTGTCCGCCCAGATCGATACCGTCGCACCCGTGATTCAGGAGATATTCACCTCTCCGTTTGGCAGAAGTGGCATCAGTTGCGATTGAATCGAGGTTTAATGAGTCAGGTGAAGCGTTCACCACGCCGTACAAGAACATGTTCCGCAGGCTACGGGATGGAGTTGACATGAGCGCAGTCAAGACATTTGATCCAACTGGATGGGACCTTGCTTACGCTTTGAGCCTGAAAGGCGATCGCACGATCTCGGTCTGTATTCCGTGCCGTAACGAAGCTCAGACAGTCGGCGACCTCGTTCGGATGATTGAACCGACTCTCGTTGGCACATTGGTTGATGAATTGATTGTGCTTGACGATGACTCGACCGATGGTACTGATGAAATTGCCGCAGAGGCTGGAGCAACAGTAGTACCAGTTGATTTTGTGCATTTCTTTCACGGAGCCGCGCGCGGAAAAGGAAACGCACTGTGGGCGAGCTTGTTGGCGAGTGCTGGTGACATCGTTGTTTGGATTGACGGCGATATCACGAGTTTCACCACCGATTGGATTGTTCGGCTAGTGACTCCATTGCTCATCGACGATGAACTCGGACTGGTCAAAGCAAATTACGAACGTCCGTCTCACTTGGGCGGTGGTGGACGAACGACTGAACTCGTCGCACGGCCATTGTTGTCGATGTACTTTCCAGAAATTGCCGATTTGCAACAGCCGCTCGCTGGTGAATTTGCTGGTCGACGAAGCATGCTTGAGGCAATTCCTTTCGCAACCGGTTGGGGCGTTGAAATTGGCATGTTGATCGATATGGCCGAAAAGTTTGGCATTCAAAGTCTTGGCCAGGTTGATCTTGGTGTGCGATTACATCGCCATCATAAATTAGAAACTCTGGCTATCCAAGCTGCAGAAGTCGCGGCAACTCTGTTATTGCGCACTCCAAATCCGCCGGCATTTGCTGAAGACGTGCCGATGTTGCATCGCAAAGAACTTGGTCCCTTGCAACTCAATATCGGTGAGCGACCACCAGTGAATTCGCTTCCGAAAATGGCTCAGTTGCCAAGTTCAGATCGTAAGTAGCGCAAGAAAACAAAACCCGAGTCTTGGCATACGTGTGCGAGAGTCCATGATTCGTGGTTGAACCATTCGCCTTCGAAAATGCGTGGCGTCGTTCCGCCGATAAACATCGGTGCGATCGTGAGACAAATTTCGTCAATCAAATTGGCCCGCAACATTTGATTATTCAAACTTGGGCCACCCTCAAGTACACAGATTGATCCGGGAAGGTCGAGCACGATTGTCTCCACCTCGCCTTCTACGACGCGCGTATTGCCAGCGGCCAAAAGAGTCTGCGTATTCGACCCAAGATCGCCAGTTGTCGATAACACCACGAGTTGTTGGTGTTTCGGCAACGGCGAGTATGTATCTTTGCGTACGGTTTCGGCGCCAACGAGAACACAGTCAGCCGAGCGATGAAGATGTAGGAAGACTTCGCGGTCGGTTGGTCCGCCCAACTTTGCCGAGTTGCCGTCGATTGCAGTGGCACCGTCGGCTGTGCTGATCATCGAGAGGACCACCCACGGTCGGTCGTGACGACGAGTGCGGTGAGTGCCGTCGTAGGCCGCTGCGACCGAAATTTCTTGGGGTCGCGGAAAGAGCATCTGCACGCCCTCTGTCTAGCGGAAGTTTCGGTCATTAATTGGCAAAATTTCCTGGCGCAGAGTTTCTGACACTCCGTCAGATGGGGGGTAAGGTGAATCCATGTATCTCGCCGAAACTCCCGAACAGCAGGCACTACGCAAAGAACTCCGTGAATATTTTGCGGCGATGTTGACTCCTGAAGTACGAGCAGAGTTGGGTGAATCAGGCGAAGGAAGGCCGTTGTTTCGTGAGCTCGTGCGCAAACTTGGCGCCGACGGTTGGCTCGGACTCGGATGGCCCAAAGAATTCGGTGGCCAGGGACGACCGGCAACCGATCAGTTCATCATGTTCGACGAAATTCAGCGGGCCCACGCGCCGTTCCCGTTCGTCACGGTGAACACGGTTGGTCCGGCCATCATGGCCCATGGAACCCAAGCGCAAAAAGATCAGTACCTCACCGGAATTCTTCAAGGTGAAATTAACTTCGCCATTGGTTATACCGAACCAGAAGCCGGAACCGACCTTGCGAGTCTGAAGTGCTCGGCGGTACTTGATGGTGATGAGTGGGTCATCAATGGCAACAAGGTGTACACATCGGGCGCTAACCAATCTGACTATGTCTGGTTGGCATGCCGTACCGACACCGAAGCACCCAAGCACCAAGGCATCACGTTGATCATTGTTCCGACCAAGACGCCGGGCTTTGAATGGACTCCCATTGTGACTGTCGGTGGAGTGATGACGACAGCGACTTATTACACCGATGTACGCGTTCCGAAAGAAAACGTGATCGGAGAGATCAACGGTGGTTGGAAGCTCATCACGATGCAACTCAATCACGAGCGCGTTGGATTGGCGGCACTGTCGGGTTTGACCGAACGTCTGTTAGACGATGTCACTACGTGGTGTCGCGTCACTCCAAGCGGAACCGGCAACGATCAAAAGATGATTGATGTTCCGTGGGTGCAAGCCGATCTGGCAAAGAGCCATGCACTTCTTGATGCGATTCGATTGATGACCTGGAAGTTGGCCAAAGCAGTTTCGGATAACACGCTCGGACCGGCCGAAGCATCTGGCGTCAAAGTCTTCGGCACTGAAAAGGCTGTCGAGGTTTATCGAACTCTTCAGGGAATTCTTGGCCCGGTATCGCACCTACGAGAAGGATCTGAAGGCGCAGTCATCCATGGTGAAGTTGAACGTGCCGCTCGGGCCGCACAGATCAACACATTTGGTGGTGGCGTGAATGAGATTCAGCGCGAATTGGTAGCAACCGCTGGTTTAGGACTCGTGCGCTCAACTCGATAAATGTGTTTCAGCTGATGCGCTGAATGATGGTGGCTGTTGAAACAGCCCCACCGCAACACATGGTGATCAATGCGAACTCTTTGTCGGAGCGCTCAAGCTCATGTAGAGCAGTGGTGATCAAACGGCTGCCAGTTGAACCAACCGGGTGGCCAAGAGCAATAGCTCCACCGTTCACATTGACCTTGCTCATCAAGTCATCGCGGCTGACGCCGTGAACTTGTGCCCAACTGAGAACCACGCTGGCGAATGCCTCGTTGATTTCAACGATGTCAATATCTTTCATCGTCATACCAGCGTCTTTGAGAACTTTTTCAGTTGATTGAACTGGGCCATCAAGGTGGTAAAACGGTTCAGCACCAACGAGGCACTGCGAAACAATACGAGCGCGGGCTTTGAGGCCTTCGCCCTTGGCGCGATCGGCGTCCATCCACAGGACGGCAGCAGCACCATCGCTGATTTGACTGCTGTTTCCTGCCGTATGGCGTCCGCCAGGCATCACGGGATTCAAGCTGGCCAACTTTTCGGCGGTTGTTTCACGGAGTCCGCCGTCGCGAGAGACAACGGTTGTGTTGCCTTCAGAATCGGTTACTTCGATCGGAATGATCTCTCGCTCAAAGCGACCTTCTTCGGTGGCGCGGATAGCTTTTTGTTGCGAAATGAGACCGAGGTAATCGACATCTTCGCGGGTAATTCCACGGCGATCGGCAATTCGTTCGGCTGCACCGAATTGGTCGGGCATATCAAGTGAGAAATCACCAGGCTTTGAACTGCCATTCACAAAAGTGACATCAGCACCTTCACCGAGTCGTGGCACGTTGGCACCCAACCACACTTTGCTCATGTGCTCAACGCCGCATGCCATACCAGAGTCGATGACACCAGCATGAATCATATTGTGAATCATGTGGTTGGCTTGCTGGCTTGAACCGCACTGACAATCGATTGTTGTCGCGGCAACTTGCCAGGGGAGCCCTTCATTGAGCCACGCGGTACGTGACACGTTGCTGGCTTGTTCGCCGGCTTGGGTCACACAGCCACCGATGATTTGGCCGAGTGAAATTGGGTCAAGGCCAGCACGGTGCAACACTCCGTTTTGAACGGCTCCGAGCAATTTGACGGCATGTAGATCGGCAAAGGCGCCATTGCGCTTACCAATTGCTGAACGACCAGCTTCGATGATGACGGGATTGGCCATGACGTGACTCCTTGAAATGGAAATTAATGAAGGTTTTTAGCGAGCTTGAAGTTGAACTGGGAGAGTTTTAATGCCGTGAATGAAACTTGAACGCAACTTGCGAACTTCGCCAGTGAGCTCGATGGAATCGATGCGCTTGGCCATTTCTTCAAACAAGATACGCATTTCAAGTCGTGCCAAGTTTGCACCGAGGCAGAAGTGTGGACCGCCACCACCAAAGGTGACGTGGGGGTTGGGATTGCGCGTGATATCGAACTTGAAAGGATCCGTGAAAACAGAATCGTCACGGTTGGCCGATGGGTAGAGCATGGCGACTGCATCGCCTTCTTTGATCTGCACACCGTGGAGTTCAACATCGCACACCGCAGTACGGCGGAAGTTGTTGACCGGAGTTCCCCAACGAAGAATTTCTTCAACAGTTGTTGTCACCAAACTTGGATCGTTCTTCAACAGGTTCCACTGGTCAGGGTTTTCAATCATGGCGAGAACACCGTGACTGATTCCGTTACGGGTGGTCTCGTTGCCAGCAACAGCGAGCAGCAACATGAAGAGGTCGAATTCGTGTTCGGTGAGAACGTCACCATCGTGTTCGCTAATCAGCGTCGTGATGATGTCGTCTTTAGGTTCAAGCTTGCGCTGAGCCGCAAGTTCGTTGGAGTACATGTACAACTCGGCGGCCGCAATTTGGGCGTCTTCTGGCGAACCGGCAAAATCGGGATCGGTGGTGCCGATCATGGTGTTTGACCAATGGAAAACCTTGCGACGATCCTCGACAGGGATGCCCACAAGTTCGGCGATCGCAATGAGGGGGAGCTCGGCTGACACCTTGTCAACGAAATCAAGATTTTTCTCTTGTAAGGCTTCGTCGATGAGTTGAATTGCTACTTCGCGGAAGTGCTCTTCGAGCATGCGCATTGCTTTGGGAGTGAAACCACGGTTGACCAAACTCTTCAGGCGAGTGTGCTCGGGAGGATCGAGATCAATCATCAAGCGGGCGAGGTCAAGATCGGGTCGATCTTGATTCATCAACGATCCCTTGGCACCAGACGAATATGTCTGGAACTTACGACTGATTTCAACAACGTCGGCATGGCGAGTGATTGCCCAAAACCATTCGGGGTAACCCTGTTCAATTCCACGATGGCGCGCAATCGGCGCTTCATTGCGAAGACGAGTGAGTAGTTCGTGAGGCGGACCATTGCGGTAGGCATCATTTGAAATGACATCAAGTGAGTCGAAACTCAAATCTGAATTGGTTTCTTGGCTCATCGGTCTACCCCCAGAATTAGCCCGCTTGTGGGCACACCCGTGCCAGCAGTCACGAGAACATTTTCAACCTTATCTACCTGATTGACACTTGTGCCACGGACTTGTCGAACTGCTTCGGCAATGCCATTCATGCCATGGATGTACGCCTCACCAAGTTGGCCACCATGGGTGTTAATGGGAAGTCGTCCACCAATTTCAAGTGCGCCATCCTTGATGAAATCTTTGGCCTCGCCGCGGCCACAAAAGCCAAACTCTTCCAGTTGCATCAGTACGTATGGCGTGAAGTGGTCGTACAAGATTGCTGTCTGGATATCAGCAGGAGTCAGACCCGAAGATGTCCATAGTTCGTCGGCGACAACTTTCATTTCAGGAAGTTGGGCAATGTCGTCACGGAAGAACGAAGTCATTGTCCATTGATCGACGCCGGCACCTTGAGCACCAGCAACGATTAATGCGGGAGTATTTGGCAAATCACGAGCGCGTTCGGCGCTTGTCACGACGAGGGCTTGCCCGCCGTCGCTTTCTTGACAGCAGTCAAGTAAGTGCAATGGATCAACGATCCAACGGCTGGCTTGGTGATCTTCGAGAGTGATGGGGTCGTTGTAAAACCACGCAGCAGGGTTGTTGGCTGCGTGTCGTCGACCGGCGACGGCAACGCGACCAAAATCGGCAGAAGTTGCGCCATAAAGATGCATGTATCGACGCGCGACCATGGCTACCCAACTCGCGGGAGTGAGTTGACCCGCAGGAGTGGTCCACGAGAACTGTGCTCGTTCGGCGGTTGCAGCATTCGGGAGGTCTTGAACTCCGGCACCAAATCTTCGGCCACTTCGCTCGTTGAAGGCGCGATAGCAAACAACTGCATCGGCGACTCCGGTTGCGACGGCCATCGCGGCCATCACAATGGTGCCACACGCGGCACCGCCGCCGTAATGCACGCGACTGAAATGACGCAAACTGCCGATGCCAACGTGACGTGCTATTTCAACATCAGGATTGTTGTCGGTCGAATATGTGACCATGCCATCAATGTCTGATGGCTTCAGACCGGCATCGGCGATTGCGGCCGCAACGGCTTCGCTCGCCAAACTCATTTCGCTTCGACCAGAGTCTTTGGAAAACTCTGTGGCTCCGATTCCTACGATGGAGGCTTTGCCTCCGAGTTGATTGCCCGGACGATTGACGCTCATGGCAAAATCACCTCAACAGTTGCATTCATGTGGTCACCCATTGAGTTTGAACCTTTCACCGCAACGGTGACGACTTTGTTGACATCATCTTTTGCAGTAACTGAACCAGTGATCACCATGGTGTCACCGGGGTAGTTGGGGGCGCCCAATCGAACTTTGACCGAACGAATAAATGAGTTGGGCCCAGTCCAGTCGGTCACAAAACGCCCGACGAATGCGTTTGACGTGAGGATATTCATGATGATGTCTTGTGAACCACGCTCGGCTGCAATCGATGGATCGTGGTGCACAACTTGATAGTCGCGTGTAGCGATTGCCGTTGAAACAATCAGCGTTCGAGTAATTGGTAGGTCGAGAGGCGTTAATTCGTCTCCAATGGCGACGGTGGCGAATGATCGAGTGTCGGGAAGAGTCGTCATGTCACGTCCGTTTCACGTACGGGCAATCAAATTGCCGAGTCGGGCGAGGTGCGAACTCGCTGATCCAAGAACACTGGCTAATTGAATGCCCCACAAGAAATAGCGGTGTACGGGGTAATCAACATCTGCGCCGATTCCGCCGTGAAGATGTTGTGCAGCGGTGACGACTTGCTGGGCTCCTTCGCTGGCCCAATACGCAGCAACCGCGACATCGCGGCGGGCATCAAAGCCCTCGGCGAGTCGCCATGCGGCGTTGAGCGCGGTGACGCGCATTGCTTCGGTTGTGATGTAACCGTCGGCTGCACGTTGGGTTGTTGCCTGGAAAGCAGCAAGGGGTTTTCCGAATTGACGGCGTGATGACAGGTGAGTCGAAACATAAGCGAGTGAACCTTCGGCGACACCAACTTGAATTGCCGCGAGAGCAGTGAGTGAATGCTCAAAAACCGAACGTAATGCTTCACGATTATCAATGTCGGTTCCGTGACCGAGAATATCGTTCAGAGCAATTGTGCAGTCAAATAAAATGTGGGCTTGCGGTTCGTGATTCGTTGTCTTCACTTCGGTCTGTGAAACACCGCTTGATGAAAGATCGACAATGGCTACGCCGACGTCATTGCTTGAGTTGCCGGCAAAAGTGATGGGCACCAAGACGAAGTCTGCGTGTTGTGCAAACGGCACTGCTGGCTTGTATCCCTGCAACTTCACCGAGTCGCCATTAACGGTGGCAATAACCGTGGGTCGCATGACATCATTTGCGCCCGATTCGGCAAGCGCGATCGTGATAACGGTTTCACCACTTGCGATACCTGGCAGGAGTTTGCGCTGCTGTTCGGGGGAACCAAAGTCGGTTATTGCAAGTGCACTGACTCCCGTTGTCCATAGGGGGACAGGGGCGACATAGCGACCTTGCCCCATGAGTGCGAGAGATAGTTCAACCCCGCCAAAACCGCTTCCACCAAACTCTTCGGGGACGCACAAGGCCTGAATTCCGCTGTTGGCGAGTTGTTGCCACATGTCGCGATCGAAGCCGTCACCTTTTTCGGCAACCTTGACTCGTTCAACAGTCGACTGCCCTTCGAAAATCTGGAGAGCAAGATCTTTAATGACTTGTTGTTCTTCGGAAAGATCGAAATTCATGAGGCTGCTCCGGTGTTGCTAGTCGAATCGAGAATGGCGAAAGGAAGTTTCATATCGGGGTCGGTCGCACGAATCTCGATTCGAACTCGTGCACCAACAACGAGAGCATCAAGATCGGTATCGGCAGAGTTCATGATCATGCGCACCTTGTTGTTGCCAGGTTTGCCTGCATGAGAGACCGATGGATCAATATCAACGAGTAAAACGGGAAGCGGATAATCAAAACTGGGAACCTGCGGATAATGCGCAATCACAAAACTGTGAATGGTGCCCGTTAGCGGCATCTCAACTTTGTCCCATTTCAATGAATGACATGTAGGGCACATTGGGCCGGTAGGAAAGCGCACTTCTCCGCAATCTGCACAGGCTTGCGCATATAAGATGCCGTCGTTAACCCCATCAAAATACCACTGGTTGTCGTGGGTTGTTGCGGGGCGTGGACGCAGCGCTTTGGCTTTGGTGGCTGGAGCTTTGGCTTTAGGTTGAAAACGGAAAATGCGAAAAAGCATTGAACCGACGAGTTCATTTTGTGCGTCGTAGTAATCCTGGCGGGTGCTGACGAAATGCCCGGTTCCAAGGCCCGTAGTTTTTTCATCACTAATTGAATCAATCACCGTGCGCATCGTGAGTTGATCTCCGGGGCGAAGGTAACGGACATAAGTCTGCTCGCTGTTAGTGCCAACAACGCTGGTGAAACCACGCGAGAACAACAGTTGATTCATTTTTTCGTACGGCCCGTCGCCAGAGCGTGTTGGTCCGTCAATGCCGTTCATGACCCACGCTTGCAACATCGTGGGAGGCGCAACGATGCCACCGTGAATTGATTTGTTTGCTACATCGACATTTGTATAAACAGGGTTTTTGTCGCCAACAGCCTCGACGAGATGCCGAATCATTGGGGCGTTGATTTCATCAGGTGCTGGAGTTGGCGCGCCGATTTCAAGACCAACATAGGTTTGTAGTTCGCTAAAGAATGCAGCCTTAGCTTCGGGAGTTGCGTCAACGATGATGTCAGAAGTTGTGTTACTCATGTTGATTCTCTTTCATCCAACTTTGTTCGACAAACGCCACGGCATGTCTTTATCAAGTTGAGGTTCGCGAGGTAAGCCAAGACCCCGCTCGGCAATGATGTTGTGTTGAATTTCGTCGGTGCCGCCACCGATACGAATGGCAAATTGACTGAGTAGATGTTGACCCCATTGGTTGTCTTCGGGGGCGTCATCGGCCCAAAGCATTGCGCTGGCTCCAAGAATTGCGGTGGCAAGTTCGGCAGTGAGGCGCCAATGATTGGCGTACGCCAATTTGAGCGTGAGGGCCTCGGGTCCGGGCATGCGCATTTGACTCATCGCTGTGCGCATGCGGAAACCCATGTAGCGCAGTGTCTCGGCGCGAGCATGTGCTTGAGCGAGTCCTTGACGAATATTGAGATCGCCAGATAGTCCGCGTTGTTGCGCAATTTGAATCAATTGATCAACTGACCACGTTCCGCCTGAACCGATATGGCTGCGTTCATTCATCAACGTGGTCTGTGCGCCCTTCCAACCACCATTGATTTCACCGATGATGTTCGTGTGTGGAATACGTACATCAGTGAGGAAGGTTTCATTGAAGTGCTGCACGCCAGTGATCTGGGTGATGGGGCGAACATCAATACCTGGTGACTTCATGTCCAAAATGAAGTAGGTGATGCCAGCATGCTTGGACAATTCAACATCGGTGCGTGCGAGCAAAATTGCATAATCGGCAAACTGGCCAAAGCTGGTCCACACCTTCTGTCCGTTGATAATCCAGTCATCGCCGTCGCGCGCGGCGCGAGTTCCGAGTGACGCAAGGTCGCTGCCCGAACCAGGTTCGCTGAAAAGCTGGCACCAGACTTCTTCGCCCTTCAAGATGGGGGCGAGGTGATGTTGTTGTTGTTTGGGGGTTCCGTGGGCGATGAGCGTTGGACCGACCATGCCAATCGAAACTGCAAAGGCACCGGTTGCGACATCAAACTGCGACATTTCTTCGGCGAATATGGCTGACTGAATGGCACTTGCGCCTCGACCGCCGTACTGCTTGGGCCAGGTGATTCCGGCCCAGTTGTTGTCATACAACACGCGCTGCCAATCGCGGCACTCTTGCATGTGGCCAGCGAGGTCGCGAGTGTGATCGGCAGATTTACCTTCATGCGAATCGCGTCGGTGGGCATGCGTCTTGAGCCAAGCGTGGGCCTCGGCTCGAAAAGCGGCTTCTTCTGGCGTGTCCCCAATATGCATGAAAGCGATGATCCCCGTGGCAAAGAGGCAGGCGACGAGCGTCTGCTGGTTTCTGACAGTCTGTCAGAAACCGACCCAATCCCACCTAACTGCGCTCACGATCTAGAAGTCACAGTTGAGATGTGCCGCGACCGCAGTTAATCCCGCCACTTGGCTGGACCGGAGTAGAACCTCAAGTCGTCGCGGCTGTAGGTCATGGCGATTGACCCCTCAGCATCGGTGACTTCAGACCAGTGATCGCGAAGCCCCTCGAGGGTTGCGTCTGGTCCACCTGACCATCCTGGAATTCCAGTCGTCGAAATCATGGCAGTCCGACCGGCACCGGTCGTAAATATCTGTCCAGAACAGGGAACGTCGTCGTGGACAAGCCAGGCTGCCGCGGGGGAACACATCTGGGGAGCGAAGTTGTCTTCCATCCACTTGCGAGTGTCTTCGTTGGGATTGAGGGCGGCTGATCGGGTGTAGCCGATGGGCATCAGCACATTGACCTTGATGCCATCGGGGGCGCCTTCAAGAGCGAGCGATCTGGCCAAGCCGATTAAGCCAGCCTTGGCCATCGAATATGCCGGCATACCAAGCGAGCCGATTGCGGCACTCGACGAGGTCATCAAAATACGACCATATTGTTGCTGGCGAAAATGGGACCAAGCAGCCCGTGACATGTTGTACGAACCGACTAGATGGGTTGAAATGATGGTCGCTACTTGATGATCGGTCGTTTGTTCAATGGTCCCGGTTGGTCCGCCCCGACCAGCGTTGTTCAGAACGATATGCAAGGCACCAAATTCGCTGAGCGCAGTCTGAATAATGTCTTGTGCCGCTTCGGGATCAGCAACAGAGTGGGTGTTAGCGATCGCGATACCGCCGGCGCGCACGATGTCGTTGGCAGTGGTGGTGGCATGTTCGGCTGACGAGTCGTTGACAACAAGTTTGGCGCCACGTGATGCAAGGAAAAGTGCATGTTCTCGTCCGAGTCCGCGACCTGATCCAGTCACGATGGCGACCTTTTCGTCAAAGCGAATGAGCGATTCAGTCATGAGCCCACCGTACAGTGCTCATTATGAGTAATTCAGTAGCGGACGCTCGCTCACAAGTTGTGCCAAGGACCGTGCCAAGAACCGTCATGGTGACTGGTGCGAGCCGCGGAATCGGTCGGGCGATCGCCTTGTCATTGGCCGAGCAAGGACATTCGTTGATTTTGACCGCCCGTTCAGTTGATGGTGGTGCCAAGTTCTCTGGGACGTCACTGAACGATCCTTTGGCGGGAGTGGAATTATCAGGGTCGGTTGCTGACGTCGCCAAAAATTGTCAAGCATTGGGTGCGCGGGCAATTGCTATCGCGATGGATCTCACTGACGAATCGAGTGTGGTTCGCGCGGCTCAAACAGCGCTTGCAGAATTTGGTGTTGTTGACACTCTGATTTCGAATGCGATCTATCAGGGGCCAGGCGTGAATGACTGGTTGCAAGATCTTCCGATTGAGAATTTGCGCAAGGTCATTGAAGGAGACGCGATTGCTCCGATGATTTTGTTGAAGTCGTTTCTTCCCGGAATGCTGGGTAGTCAGCAAGGAGTGTTCGTACACCTCACTTCGGGTGCCGCTTCGCTCGTGCCTAAAAAGCCGGCAGGTGAAGGTGGATGGGGAGTTGCTTACGCAATGGCCAAAGGTGCCGCTCATCGAATTGCTGGTGTGGTGCACGCTGAGTATTCATCGCAAGGATTGCGGGCATACAGTCTGAATCCTGGCCACGTGACGACTGAAGTGATGGCGTTGCGTGCTCAGCGTGAAGGCCGCGAGGTGACGGGCCATCAACCTGATGATGTTGCGACTGCAACAAGATGGCTTATTGAAGGAAGCGATGAAGCAGTTGCGCTTTCAGGTCAAGAAGTCGTTTCACGAGATGTGATTCAGCGACTACGTAATTCGTGAATTGCTGTCTTAAGTAATTGATCATTTGATTCGTCAGGCGGTGCAGCCACGAGAATTCCGTCGGCTAGATCGTTGAACCACTGTGTTGCGACATCAGGTAATTGTGTAAAAGTTGCTTGTGGTACGAGTGTGTCGAGTACTTCATCGGTGACGAGAGTCGATAGATCATTCCATCGTTGTTCACGGATGAGGGCCCGCAATTGCGGTGCTAGTTCACTCCAGCCAAACAATTCAAGTGTTCGTTCGTATGCAGGTGTTGAATAGAGGAAGGCCAAAAGTCGCCGATTGTGCTCTCGTCGTTCATCGAGGTCACCTTGAGTTTCGCCAAGTATCCATTGAGTTCCGACAACAAGTTCAATTTCTGAAACACCGCGACCAGATGCATTGGCCCCAACTTGTAATCCAGGACGGCATAACTCGCGCAAATACCGCGGATGACTATTGGTTGGATGCGTGACAAAGCCGTCAGCAATTTGCCCAGCGAGTTCAACCAATTTTTTGTTAACTCCACCCATCCAAATATTCGGTCGCTCAATGTGATCAGGCAGCGGGTCGGGTGTGAAATTAGGTGTGAGCAAATTCAATGTGTAGTGCTCGCTGTGGTAATCGAGTTTCTCAAGTCCATCGAAAGCGCGCCAGCATGCGCGAACCGCTCCGATGTGATCACGTAGGCGACCAGTCGGGTCATCAAACTTCGCACCAAATCGCCGTTCAATGTGTGGGCGAATTTGGGTTCCGAGACCAAGTTGAAAGCGTCCGTTAGATAGCGCTGCTAAATCCCATGCCGAATAGGCAATTGCCATTGGGCTTCGCACGAGGGCAAGTGCGACTGAAGTGCGAACAGTCAAAGTTGTCGTGGCCTGAAGCGCAGCCATTGACGCCAAAAACGGGTCATGAATTGTTTCGGCGATATGTAGACCGTCGTAGCCAAGCCGCTCAATACGTTGCGCATGCGCAGCAATATCGCGAATGGGTAGACGCGGATCCATGCCCGCATAGACGCGCATTACGAATTGCCTCGTACTTGTTGAGAGCGAATCTTTGCCCACTCGCGGGCGCGTTGATTTTCTAGAGCGTATGCAGCGTCGCTGTCTCCGAGTCGTGCGACTTCGTCGTAGAGAGAACGAATTGCAGTGACTGCTCCGGCATGGTTATTGGCAATTGATTCCGCGATTTCTAACGCCCGCGACAATAGATAATCGTGTGCCACAACTTCGGTCACGAGTCCCCAATCAAGTGCGGTGTGCGCATCAATCATTTCTGCAGTAAGACTCATTCGTCGTGCGCGACCAGTACCGATCAACTGTGGAAGTTTTATGGTGAGGCCCCAACCTGGCACCATGCCAACTTTTGCATGAGTGTCGGCGAAGCGCGCCTTGTCTGAGGCGATTAAGAAATCGCAGGCCAACGCAATCTCGAACCCGCCAGTGATTGCTGCTCCATTGATTGCGCCAACAATTGGAACTTGCGTCGGTGGGAGAGCGCCCCAATATCCGGGATGCGGGTTCTCACCTTTTTTCTCACCGCCCGAAACATCGCGAAGATCGAATCCAGCACAAAATGCTGGGTCGGCGCCAGTCAAAACAATGGCGCGCATGTTTGGTTCAAGGTCACATTGCGAGACGGCGGCAGGAAGAGCGGCCGAGAGTTCGGCGTTGAGGGCGTTACGCGATTCGGGACGATTGAGAGTGATGATGCCGATCTTGCCAGTGGCTATTTCACGGATGTCGACTCGAACAATTGCTTCTCTCATGCCGTCAAGTTCACTCATCATCTGACAGAGTGTCAGAAACGGAGGGTGATGATGAAGTTCTGGTGTGCAACGGCATTTATGAAGACGAAACAACTGGTGCATATTGCTCAGTTGCTCGATGAAGCCGGGTATCACGGGCTAATGGTGAGCGATCACCTGGTGTACCCAAAGAATCTGCAGTCGAAGTATCCGTATTCTCCACATCCCGATGGTCGACCAATCTGGGAACCAGAAACTGCTTGGCCCGACCCGTGGGTGTTAATTGGCGCAATGACCAGCGTGACGAAGCAATTGAACTTCACGACCAATATCTATGTGGCGGGACATCGTCCGTTGTTGCAACTTGCTAAAGAAATTGCGACTGCATCGGTTTTGTCAGATGGCCGTGTGGCTTTAGGTGCTGGTGCTGGCTGGATGAAGGAAGAATTTGACCTACAAGGTCAAGACTTCTCGAATCGCGGTAAGCGACTGACTGAAATGGTTGAGGCACTGCGCGCCATGTGGGGTGGTGGTTGGGTTGAGTTCCACGGCGAGTACTACGACATTCCGGCGATCACGATGGAACCATCGCCTCCTTCGAGAATTCCGATCTACATCGGAGGGCATACCGATGCAGCGCTCAAGCGTGCAGCAAAAGTTGGTGATGGTTGGATTGGTAATGCGTACCCCGTTGAGGAAGCACAAGTACACATCGCCAAGCTCAAGGGTTACCTGCGCGAGTACGGACGTGAAAACGACAACTTCGAAATCATTTGTGGTTTATATGCGATGCCGACTGCTGATTTGTATAAGCGCGCCGAAGAAGAAATGGGCATGACCGGAACTCTGTGTATGCCATGGGCGCTTGGAAATCCATCGGCAGGCGATCACGCTGGCCTTGCCGACATGGCTGCGGCCTATAAGCCGTTTATTGATGACTTTGCAACAAACGTTGTACAGAAGTGTCAATGATTGACTCGCCAACAGTTTTTAGCCGGGCCAAATGATTGATTGCATTTCGGTGTAGCAAAGCATTCCGAAGTCGCCACCATCACGGCCGACACCGCTCATCTTGAAACCACCAAATGGTGCTTCATGATTTCGTTGGGCGGAGTTGATGCCAACGTTGCCGCTTCTCAGCTGTCGAGCGATCTTGTAAGCACGCTCAGAGTCTTGTGAGAACACGTAGTCGTACAAGCCGAATTCGGTGTTGTTGGCAATTGCAACGCCTTCTTCTTCATCGTCGAACGGAACAACGACGACAACTGGTCCGAAGATTTCTTCTTGTACGGGTGTCATCGTTGACGTGCAACCGGCAATCAACGTTGGTGCAACGTAGAAGCCGCGTTCCATGTGTGAGGGGCGACGACCATCAACGATGATTTCAGCGCCCTCATCAGCGCCGGCTTGGATATAACTTTCGATGCGGCCGCGTTGAGCCGCTGAAATAACGGGACCGACCAACGTGTCCATCGCAGTTGGGTCGCCAACTTTCAAGTTGGGAGCAACGTTGGCGAGAGCAGCAACAAGTTCGTCGTAACGACTGCGATGAACAATGGCTCGTGTTGGCGCTGTGCAGATTTGTCCACTGTGAAAGGCCCACACGCTTTGAATCGCGCCAACTGCTTTGGCGATGTCGGCATCGTGCAGAACAAGGCCAGCACCCTTGCCGCCAAGTTCAAGCAATTGACGCTTCATTGTTGCGGCGCCGGCTTCCATAATGCGCACGCCGACACCAGTTGAACCAGTGAATGACACCATGTCAACATTGCGACTTGTTGTGAGTGCTGCCGCAGGAGCCGGG
>CAFBLJ010000004.1_pt1 | contig 34362 bp, 35 predicted proteins | sample 7268081 | NCBI WGS metagenome assembly CAFBLJ01 (sample SAMEA6814025, study PRJEB35770) | freshwater metagenome | biome: Freshwater; feature: Freshwater reservoir; material: water | place: Czech Republic | collected 2016-04-20 | depth 30m m
CCCGAAATTGCAGATTGCCACTGTTGAACTTGGCGCTGGATGGGTTCCCGACCTGTTGCGTCGATTGAAGCGTTCGTATGGCAAGACTCCGCAGTTGTACAAGCGTGATCCAGTTGAAACATTCTGCTCAAATGTGTCGGTAGCACCGTTCTACGAAGACGACATCGCAATCTTGCGTGACCTCATTGGCGCAGATCGAATTCTTTTGGGTAGCGATTGGCCGCACCCAGAGGGACTTGCTGCGCCACGTGATTGGGTTGGCGACTTCGCTGGTTTGACCGCAGACGAACGCCGTTTGTCATTGCGTGACAACCTGCGCAAGATCTCAGGTTTGCCCCTCTAATCCTGTGTTTCTGGTGTCGTTTTAGTTGGCTATACCAAATAAAATGACACCAGAATCACGAGTGGATGGGACTGAAGGTTGCGGCGCAGGTGCTGACAACTCGTTGATTGTCGCCGACATCAATCAAGTTCATTCGCGTGCCGATTTTTCCGTCGGCTCCAACGAATGCTTCACCTTGTGTAAGGAACGGGCCGATTTTTCCGCGGTTCACAAACATGACGTACCAATCGCTGATCTGCAGTGGTCGTGAACTCAATGCTTGCGCCAGTTCGGTAGAAGCCGTCTCAAGTGCGATGTGTTGAGGTCCAATATGGAGTGCGGCGTCGGGGGAGGCCATTTCATCGGTAAGTAGCGGCAGTTGCCAGACACCGTGTGAGATGCGTTGAACTCCAAAGACTTGATGGAGCGGCGGCAAGTCTGGAGAATCGACTACGTCGAGCGGGGGATTGTCGATCTTTTGATAACCCTCGGGAACTTCTCCGAGCGACAGCCCGACCCCCGTTGAAATCGCGATAACTCTTTCAGGGTGATCGGCATCAACGATGAGAGCGCGACTAAATCCGAGGCGTCGACCGGTGTGCACATTGTCGGGCAGAATCATCAATTTTTTGACGTCACGGGCGGGGTCGAGAATCTGCATTGATGCAATCAACGGATTTGGAACCACGACGTTGTCGTTAAATCCACCGCACTCGGGCGAGGCAACGCACAGAGGTGCCGCCATGATTCCACCTGAGGCATTACGCATATCGTGGCGCAATTTCATGAAGTGCCCTTCAGCGACATTGTTGTCAAGCGAGCCCCATTCACGGCCGAGGTAGCGGTACGTCAGCAACGATGTCCACTTCTCTTCGAATGCTTTCCAATAATCATCGGGTGCAGTAGCGCGGATATCGCTCGGTTTGTTCGCAGCTGGCTCACTCGTCATACCTAAGAGTTAGCAGATATGAGTGCTTGATGTGGCAATCTTGGACATGGACGAGAAGCAAATGAATCGACTTGCCGGGTTACTAATTGCAGAGACGACCGCTGTACTCACGATGGAACTGCAAAATGGCGTCGTAGGTGCAGGTGCCCTCATGAAGGCTTTGGTTGACGAGGTTGAGCGAGTTGGTGTTCGTGCGACTGCTGGGCGACTGTGTACCGCCGCTCGAGTGCGAGGAATTCAAGTTGTTCATTGTGTTGCCGAAAATCGTCCTGATGGCCGCGGCGCTACTGATAATTGCAAAGTCTTTGCGATGAATAATCGACTCCGTCGTGAAACCGGTTCAACTCCGATTGATCAAGGAACAGTCGGGGTCAAACTCGTTGCTGAATTAGGTCCTGATGAACGCGACATAGTTGTGCCACGTATTCACGGACTGACCCCATTTACTCAAACATCGCTCGATCAGATCTTGCGAAATATGTCGATTCGTACTCTAGTTGTCACTGGTGTTTCGGTGAACATGGGAATATTCGGAACAGTGATGAGTGCAGTTGATCTTGGTTACAACGTGATCATTGTGCGTGATGGTGTCTGCGGTGTCCCACGAGAATATTCAGATGCAGTGTTAGAAAACTCTTTGTCGCTCTTGGCGACTATCGCCTCTGCTGACGATGTCATTGCCGCGTGGGGCTGAGAATCGATTACCTACAACAACTGATCACGCATATTGGCATAACGATCAATAAATGCCGGTACACCAGTTGGATCTTCCCATCCTTCTCGACCTGAACCCACAATGACGCGTTCAATGCCAAGATCGCGATACATCAACAACGTGTCAAGGGTTGGGTCACCAAAGGCAACCATCGAAATAGGGATGTCATCACGTCCCGCCTCGGCAGACAGTTGGCGGAATTTGTTGACTCGTTTTGTGACATCGCCCAATGTGACATCGAGTGGCATCCATCCGTCGGCCCATTCGATGGTGTGATGTGAACCGAGTTTTCCGCCTGCACCAAACCAGATAGGCGGGTGGGGCTGTTGAAGCGGCTTAGGGCGTGACCATACTTTGTCAAAGTTGAAATACTCGCCGTGAAATTCGGACTCGTCGTCGACCCAAAGCGATCGCAGTGCGCCGACGCATTCGGCGAGTGCTCGGTAACGCATTGACCATTTCACCTGACTGTGATTTGCTAACTCTTCTTGGTTCCAGCCCACGCCGACACCGAATTGCAAACGACCGTCACTCAGCACGTCGAGAGTTGCCGCGGTCTTCGCTAGAACTAAAACATCGTGTTCGAGCGGAAGAGCAACGCCGAGGCCCAAGAGAAGATTGGTAGTGTGCTCACCAATTTGGGTGAGGCTGATAAACGGATCCATCATGGTCGTGTACTGCCATGGCATGTCTCCGCCAGTGGGATACGGCGTTGATCGAGACACCGGAATATGGCTGTGCTCGCCAATCCAAATTGAATCGAATCCAGCGTTCTCAAGCAGCGGACCCAAGATTCGTGGTGCAATATCGGCAGGAGTATTCATTGTGGTGTAGCCGATCTTCATATCGCCACACTCTCTCTGAGGAACCTCATCACCATCCCTGAAACGGTACTCTGAGTACGTGCGTTTTCTTTACCAATACCCTGATGCCACGGGTCGTGACGGCGACATGATGGCGGCTGGGCGGGTCACTGAGGTCGCCAAAGCGGTTGAGGCTCATGGTTTGCACGGATTGGCCTTCACCGAGCATCCTGCCCCGGGATCGCGTTGGCTTGACGCTGGGGGTCACCAAACTCTTGATCCATTCGTCGCTCTCGGTCACGCTGCGGCAGTGACAGAGCGCATTCGGCTGGTGACGTACCTGACGGTGATTGCGTACCGCAATCCGTTTTTGCTGGGAAAGTCCGCAGCGACTGTTGATTTGCTATCGAACGGTCGTTTCACGCTCGGAGTCGGCGCCGGTTATCAAAAAGGAGAGTTCAAAGCTCTTGGAGTTGATTTTGAACGCCGCAATGACATCTTCGACGAGTCTCTCGAGGTGTTGCCAAAATATTGGTCTGGTGAGCCGGTGTCGTTCATTACTGATTCGTATGAGGCGCGTGAGATTATTTGTCGACCGGCGCCCCTTCAGCAGCCGATTCCGATTTGGATCGGTGGTAATTCGCAACTGACAAAGCGTCGCGTCGCTGAATCGGCGCAAGGATGGATGCCTATGTTGAGCGCCGAACTTGTATCAAACACAACTCGCACACCGAACATCGGCGATATCAAGAAGCTTGGTGAACAAATCTCTGAAGTGAAAGAGATGGCGGGCGTTCGCGCTTCGTCCCTTGAATTTTTGACAACGTATCCAGATCACACGATTGGATCAAAGACCGACAATATTGAGTATCACCGTGAGCAAATTGAATTGCTTCGACTCGCGGGAATCACCTGGCTGGGTATCCCTGGGTCGTCAACAACCGAGACGCAAACGCTCGAAGTGATTGAGTGTGTCGGAAAAAACTACGTTTGATAACTCGGGTACAACTTGTCGTAAGGTGGCGTCATGAGTTCATCCACTTTTCCCGCTTTTGTTTTCACTAACGATTCCGAAAACAGTCACCGATCGGTCGAACAAGTTTCCCTTGATCAGATTTCACAAGACGGTGTGTTGATTGAAGTCGAATGGTCGAGTGTCAACTTTAAAGACGGATTGGCTTCGACGACAAGCGGAAAGATCTCGCGCCTCAAACCAATGATTCCTGGCATTGATATTGCCGGAACAGTTGTTGATGCTGCAGGAAGTGATTTTGCTATCGGCCAAAAAGTTATTGCCCACGGCTACGACATCGGTGTGGCGCGCCACGGTGGTTATGCCCGTTTTGCTCGCGTTCCGGCTGAGTGGATCATGGCGTTGCCTGATGGTCTCTCAACGCGTGATGCGATGATTGTCGGGACTGGCGGCTTTACATCGGCGCTGTCGGTAGTGGCCCTAGAAGATTGGGGACTCACACCATCAGCCGGTCCTGTATTGGTCACTGGTGCTACTGGCGGAGTTGGCAGTATGGCGGTCTCGATGTTGGCTGGTCGGGGATACGAAGTTGTCGCAAGTAGTGGCAAGGCGTCAGCGGCTGAATTTTTACTTGGACTCGGGGCGTCGCGAGTCATTGACCGTGCCGAACTTTCGGCTGATGACCCTCGTCCGTTACAAACCACGACATACGCTGCTGCGGTTGATTGCGTAGGAGGTAATACCCTCGCGAATGTTCTCAAGCGTTTGAATTACGGTTCGGCCGTGGCCGCGAGTGGATTGACCGGCGGAACAACAATTCCCATCACAGTGATGCCGTTTATTCTTCGTGGAGTCGCTTTGCTAGGAATTGACTCGGTTCAGACCCCCATGGATGTTCGTCGAAGCGTGTGGGGCCGAATTGCCTCCGATCTGAAGCCAGCGGGCCTTGAAAGTATCGGTCATTCCATCGGATTGAACGACCTTGATCGTGTTTTGACGGCAATCCTTGCGGGAGAAGTTTCGGGCCGCTATGTCGTTTCGCCAACTATGTGACGTGGCTTACCTAATTCGATCTATTTGTGACTAATCTCCAAGTAACGCATGTCTACAGTCTCGCAATCTCCTTCGTCGTCAATCGTCGTCCAGGGTTCTCACCTCATGGCTGGTTTGCTTGGGCATCGTGACAGTCATTTGCGGCTCATTGAATTAGCTTTTTCTGATAGCGAAATTATTGTTCGCGGTAACGAGATATCGATTCTGGGCGAATCCTCCGGGATGTTGTCCCGACTTTTTGAAGAATTAGTTCTTTTGTTGCGTCGAGGCGAAATCGTTGATGACACAGTCGTCAAACGTTGTATCTCCATGGTTCGGGCCGATGAAAAGCCAAGTTCGGTTTTAACTGACGAAATCCTTCGGGGTGCTAAAGGTCGAACGATCCGCCCGAAGACTGCTGGACAGAAGCGATATATCGATGCCATTCGCAATAACGTCATTACCTTTGGCGTCGGGCCAGCCGGTACTGGTAAAAGCTGGCTCGCAGTGGCGATGGCAGTTCATGCATTGCAAACCAAATCGGTTCAACGCATCATCTTGACTCGCCCAGCTGTTGAAGCTGGAGAACGTTTGGGTTTCTTGCCAGGTGACTTAATGGCGAAGATCGATCCGTACTTGCGCCCCCTATACGACGCGTTGTACGACATGGTCGATGCCGAAGGCGTTCAGAAGTTGCATGAACGTCAAGCATTGGAAGTGGCACCACTCGCATTTATGAGAGGTCGAACTCTGAATAACAGTTTCATCATTTTGGATGAAGCCCAAAACACCACACCCGAACAGATGAAGATGTTCTTGACCCGTATTGGTTTTGGATCAAAAGTTGTGGTGACTGGTGATGCCACACAAGTGGATGTTCCGGACGGTCGAAGCGGCTTAAAAGGTCTACAACGTCTGCTTGGTGACATCGAAGGTCTGGAATTCGTTCATTTGGACACATCTGATGTCGTACGGCACCGTATTGTGGGAGACATCGTCGCTGCTTATGAAAAAGACTCGCTACAAAAAGAGCAAATTCGAAAGAACTCCCAGGTGAAGAAGTCCCATGATTGAGGGCCCTCCAAGGTTTCGCAAGAAGGTCAAAGTTGGTGGCGACACTGAGGCTGAGGTTTTTTGTGCAGATGAACAAACTGCGGTCACCGTTGACTTAGAACGTTGGCAGAAATTGGCCGCAGCAGTTCTCGCGGCACAAGGAGTACGAGGCGGAACTGAGTTGAGTCTCTTTTTTGTGTCAAAACATGACATGACTGAGTTGAACACCGAACACATGGGGCAAACAGGACCGACGGACGTCTTGGCTTTTCCCATTGACGGTGGCGAAGTACTCGAAATGATTAATGGTCCCACTGGTGCAACTCGGGGCCCTGATCGTCCTCCTCCCGATCGAGGAGATTTGCCTTTGTTATTGGGCGACATTGTGATTTGCCCAGAAGTAGCGGTTGGCCAGGCTGCGAGTCATGCCGGAAATACTGATGACGAGTTTGCTTTGTTGGTCGTCCACGGAATTCTGCATATTTTGGGATGGGATCATGACACCCCAGAAAAGACACTAGAAATGCAGTCGCGTGAACGCCAATTGTTACAAGAGCATCACTGGCATGGAGATGTGCCAATGAACTTTAAACAGAGCCAGGATGAGGACGAATGATGTTGTCAATAGTGGCCGCTTTTGGTGGACTCGACTGGGCACTGCTCGGTGTCATCATTCTTCTGCTTTTCTTCTTGATCTTTCTGTCGTTGGCAGAAATGGGACTGTCCCGTATGACGAAACCCAAAGCCGCTGCGATGGCCGAAGGTGGGGTTAAACAAGGTCGGGCGTTACAGCAGCTGGTTGGAGAGCCTGAAAAGTGGGTGAATCCCTTGCTCTTGTCGGTGAATGTTTGCCAGACAGTTCAAGCCACCTTGACCGGCGTTGTGGCATCTCGGGCATTCGGTCCACTTGGTGTTGCAATTGGTGTTTTGTTGAACGTCATCGTGTTTTTCGTACTCGCCGAAGCAGTGCCGAAAACTTACGCTTTGCTATATCCAGAGCGGGCCGCTTTAACGACTGCCCGTGGAACGAAGCTTTTGGTTTCGTTTCCTCCGTTGAAAATGGTCTCCGGCTGGCTTATTTCTTTGACCAATGTGATTGTGAAAGGAAAGGGTCTTGAACAAGGCCCATTCGTGAGTGAACAAGAACTTCTCGGAATCGTTGAAGCCGCAATGAATGATGATGTCATCGAGGAAGAAGAACGCGATCTCATCGAATCAATCATTGAATTTGGAGACACCGTTGCCCGTGAAGTGATGGTTCCTTTGCCTGACATGGTGACGATTCCTCAGACTTTCACTTTGACACAGGCCATCGACGTAGCCATTGAACATGGTTACTCACGTTTGCCAATTCTTAATGATGATGACGATGTTGTCGGTATCACCTTTATCAAAGACCTCATTCGTCAAGAGCGAAATGGTCACGGCTCTGAAATTGTTACTTCCCACATGCGTGGGGTGATCATCATTCCAGAAAATAAGCCGGTCAATAGATTGATGCGCGAAATGCAGGAACAGAAGTTTCACCTAGCGGTCGTTGCCGACGAATACGGAAGTATCGCGGGCCTCATCACCCTCGAAGATTGCTTAGAAGAACTAGTGGGCGAAATTGTCGATGAATACGACAAGCACGAAGAAGACATCGAGCACTTATCGGATGGTCAGTACCTGGTTGATGGGTCAACGAGTGTTTCAGATGTCAATGACAAACTTGATATAAAGATTCCAGATGAAGAATGGGACAGCGTTGGAGGGTTTGTTTTTGGAACTCTTGAACACGTTCCTGTCGTCGGTGAATCCATTGATTTTGATGGATGGCGATTTACGGTTGTGGCGGTACACGGTCGAAGGATTCGAACAGTGCGTATTGCGTTGATCAGCGGTACTGAAACCGAAACTGTGTAGTCAGATTCACGTAGTTTGATTAAAAGCTTTGGGGAGGTTCGGGTACCGTCCGGTGTTCCCTCCGCCATCTACTGAAACAAAAGATGCGCTCATGTACGACGACTCATCTGAGGCCAAGAACGACGCAACTGACGCAATTTCACTCGGTTGCGCAAATCTGCTTAAAGTCGCATTTTCTTTGAATTCTTCAATAATGACTGGCACTGAAAACATGCCGCTCGTTGCATTTGTTTCAACAAGTCCAGGAGCAATCGTGTTGACGCGAACACCCCGTGATCCGAGCTCCATTGCCGCTACTTGAGTAAGCATCGACACTCCAGCCTTGGCTGCACAATAGGCAGACATTCCTTGTGAAGGTTGAATAGCGTTAAGTGAAGCGATGTTGATAATCGAACCTCCATCGCTGATAACTGCTCCACCATGTTTGAGGGTCAAAAAGACGCCGGTTAAACACAAATCAATGATGCGTTTCCATTCAGTGAGGGGTAGTTCGGTGATGAGGCCGTAAGTGCCGGCGCCAGCATTGGCAACAACAATGTCTATGTGATGAAAGGTGCTTATTCCTAAGGCGGCAAGTTGGGCGACGTCCTCTTCTTGCGTCACATCGCACAGACAGGTTGCAACAGACTCCCCAAATTCGGACCGTAAATTTTCTAGGCCCTCTTGACTGATATCTCCGGCTACTACTCGCGCTCCGTCAGCGATAAATCGCTCGGTAATCGCTCGACCGATCCCTGAGGCTGCACCTGTGACTAAAGCAACTTTTCCGTTTAGATTTCCCATAGACGAAATGTACTGCGCAATCTGGTTTCAGTTGTTAGCGGATAAATCTCGTTTGATTTCGTTTCGTCGAATCTTTCCGATGGCTGTTTGTGGAATTGAATCGACGATATAGATGCTTTTTGGTACGCAATAGTTGGGCAGTGTTTGTAAGACCAGATCCCTAATCTGTGTCAACGAAATATCTGTCCTAGTTGTTGCCACCACCACACGTTCACCCCATTCGGCGTCGGGGAGTCCGATGACAGCGAATTGTTGTGGTTCAAAGAGTGAGGCGATCGCTGTCTCCACAGCCTCTGGCCAAACTTTCTCAGCACCAGTGACTATGACATCGCCCTGGCGGCCTTGGACCTGTAGGAGTCCATCGTCAGATAGCGAACCAATATCTCCTGTGTGAAGCCATCCATCAGAATCAATGGAACTTGATCCGTCTCGGTAACTACGCATGTTCATCGGAGAACGCACCAATATTTCGTCGTCATCGGATATCTGTATTTCAACGCCATTCAAAGGACGACCTTCATAGACAATTCCCGATCCGGTTTCGGACAATCCATATGTGGCGATCACATTGCGAGGACGGTTCGGCGGAGGCTTGGAGCCGCCAAGAAGAATTGCGCGAAACTTTCGTGGATCAATTCTTTGCAGCGCAGTAGGAACAAGAGAAATCAATGTGCACGAGTGCGAATGTCGTTCAACTTCGTCTGGATCGAATCTTGAAGCAATCGTGAGTTGCGTTCCCATTAACAACGATCGTGTGATAACGCTGAGTCCTCCAACATGTGCAAGCGGAAGACATGAATACCAATGATCATCAAATGTGACATCGAGGGCTAATGAACTCGCTTTGGCCGATGCGAGAACCGATTCTTGAGTAAGTACTACGCCTTTTGGAATTCCGGTTGATCCGCTGGTTGCAACAACGAGGGCGTCACCACTTTCTACTGGCTGTCCGCCTTCAAGGGTTACTCGACCATCAGATGAGATGATGTGGGTTGGATTGAGCTGGTTGATGAGTTGCTTCTTCGCCTCAATTGGTAGGCGTTGGTCAATGGGCAACACGGCATCGCCTTCATCCCATGCTTTTGAAAGTTCATCGACAAAACGTTGGCTTGGTTCTATGTCGAGCGCAATAAGGGCTTTCATAATTTCTCACGTCTTCTCCCTAACTCAACCTACTGCAACCGACTAGCGTGACAAAGGTGAACAAATGGATTGTCGGAGCTCGACCTCGAACGTTGCCTGCTGCAGTTGTTCCAGTTGTTGTCGGCGCGGTGATTTGTAACGGGGTGGGCGGTGCTCACTGGTCGCGCGCAGGATTGGCATTGGTTGTGAGCGTGCTTTTGCAAGTCGGTGTCAATTACGCCAATGATTACAGCGATGGAGTTCGAGGAACCGATGAGGTCAGAGTTGGACCAATGCGGCTTGTCGCTTCGGGGATGGCCTCTCCGCAGTCTGTGAAGAACGCCGCATTTGTCGTGTTCGGAGCTGCCGCGGGGGTTGGACTTGTGTTGGCGCTGATGACTTCGTTGTGGGTAATTCCAGTCGGTGTGGCGGCGCTGCTTGCTGGTTGGTTTTACACCGGAGGAAAGAACCCTTATGGGTATATCGGTCTAGGTGAAGTTTTTGTTTTCGTCTTTTTCGGATTAGTCGCGACGGTTGGAACAACATACGTTGTTCTCGAAAGAATTCCGGCAATGGCATGGTTGCAAGGCGTAGCAGTCGGAAGTTTGGCGTGTGCGCTGTTGGTGGTGAATAACCTGCGTGATATTCCGACTGATCAAGAAGTGGGTAAGCGAACCTTGGCTGTTCGTCTCGGAGATCAGCGAACACGGATCTTGTATGAGGCTCTAGTGGTCTTTGGAATTATGTGCGGAGTCGCCGCTTCTTTTACAAGCTCTTGGTCATTGATTTTGTTGTTGTGTTTCATCCCGGCAATGAAGCCGATCAATCTTGTGCGTCGTGGAGTCAAAGGACGAGGTCTCATTGCAGTTTTGGCCGCTACTGGTCAAGTACAAATAGTTTTTGGGGCGCTATCACTGTTCGCCTTCGTCTGGGGAAGGTAGTTTTTAACCGTGACCTCTTTACCACCACCAGAAATGCCCCGATTCGATAACAGTGGTCGGAATTCATTGAATCCCATGAAGGATCGTAAGGCTGTCGCTGCCTTGGTGTTCGGAATCCTCGGACTTTTGGTTCCAATTCTCGGTGTGGTCGCTCTAGGTTTTGGCTACACATCTCGCAAAAGTATCAAGGCGTCACAAGGTCTTTTGGTGGGCGCGGGCATGGCCAAGGCTGGGATGATCCTCGGCGCAATTGAGATTGCTTTAATGATTTTGTTTGTATCTCTAGGAGGGTCGTCCTAGAAATGATGCGATGACTGATTGGCAATGTTCAGGTTGTTCGAGATGAACTGAGTGCCCAGCGTTTTCAATCGCCACTAAATGTGCGTTGGGTCCAATAGCGTTCTTCATGTCGCTCCCTATCTGAAGAAACTTTTGGTCCTTCGCTCCAACAACGAGAAGCACGGGGATTTTGAGATGTTGAAGTTTGTCCCACAAAGACTCCTGTTTCCCAGTTCCACTTAGGCGCAAGCTTGAAGCGAGACCTTCTGCAGTATTGCGCAGGCGATCTTGGATCTCTTCACGACTAGATGTCAGCCCAGAGAACATTGGAGCGCTCAACCATTTGTCAACGAAATCGGCCACTCCGATTTCAGAAATCTCACTTGCTAGTAGTTCATCGGATTGAGTTCTGGCCAGTCGCTCTTCAGGTGTTCGTAACCCGGGAGATCCGCTGACCAATACTAAACGTCGAACATTTTTAGGCTGAAGTAAGGCAATGTGAAGGGCGAGTCGGGCACCCATTGAATAACCGATGTAATCACCAAAGCCACATTGCTCAACGACCATCTGAGCTGTTGTTGTGAGATCGGCCGCCACAGTTGATGAACCGGCATGGCCTGGAACGTCGACACGAATGATCGACTGTTGTGGGTCAATCAAATCGATGTAGCGGTTCCAGGAACGAGAAGTTTGGGTGAACCCGTGCAGCAACACCTGACTAATCGTCGAACGATCGCCCGATTGCTCGACAAAAAGCGAACCTTTAATACTGGTCCAACTTCGAGAAGAAGAATTGCTCATCAAGCCGATCGTTCGGCAGTCCGTCGTAACACCCGTTCGAATGTTTCGGCATCTTGTGCGCCAGGGATAGACCACTGCCCGTTAATGACATATGTGGGGACACCGGTGATGCCGTGTGAAATGGCGGTTGCCAGTTCTTCAGCGACCTCGCCTTTTCCGGCATCGCTCGCGAAAAAGGCCCGTAAGAATTCAGCGAACTCAGCGTCGTCAACTTCGTGAGGAATCGTACGCACGCCGATAGAGATCAGTTGTTCTGAATCTCCGACGTTGACGCCATCGGTGAAATAGGCGTTCAACAAGGCTTCTTTGAGGCTTGATTGCACTTGGAAATCATGATTGACGCCGGTCCACCACATCAACCGATGCGCAAGGATCGTGTTTGATCGTTGCCCGATGTCCATGCGAAATTCGATGCCGTCTTGAGCGGCGGTTTCTGTGAGTTGCGCAATTATTTTGTCGGCACGTTCGGTGCCACCAAACTTTTTCGCATAGACCTCACGGACAGGCGCCGATGAATTGGTAGGTGCGGTCGGGTCAAGTTGATAGGCGCGGTAGATGATCTCGATGGGCTGAGCGATGGCATCTGGGCTAGTCGTTACCTTTTCAAGGGCTGCTTCAAAACGGCGCTTTCCGATAAAGCACCATGGACAGACCACGTCGGACCAGATTTCAATCTGCATGTTCGTACCTTAGATGGTCTCAAGCCGGTTTTGCTCGTAGCGTAGGGCTGGTGGAGAGCGATCTTTTCAGTGAGCGCTTGGCCGGTCGGCCTTCTGAAGATGTTCAAGCGACCTTTTGTGCGGTGCTCGTTGACGAATGGGTGAGACAGGGGATACGTCACGTCGTCATCGCTCCAGGCTCGCGATCGACGCCTCTGGCTTTGGCTCTCACCAACCGATCTGAATTGCAGACTGAAGTGTTTCATGATGAGCGCTCGGCGGCCTTCGCTGCTCTGGGTGTTGGGCTCGCAACTCACCAGCCGGCTATTTTGCTCTGTACATCAGGAACAGCGTCAGCACACTTTTACGCCGCCATCATTGAGGCAGATTTGTCGCATGTCCCGATGTTGGTCATCACCGCTGATCGTCCGCCCGAATTGAAAGATGTTGGAGCACCTCAAACAATCGATCAAACGAAAATGTACGGAGGCGCGGTTCGTTGGTTTCATGACCCAGGAGTCGCCGATGTTGCGGCAAATGATTCTTGGAGATCACTTGCCCGCCAGAGTTTCGCTGTTAGTAAGGGTGTTTCGCCGGGTCCAGTTCACCTCAACCTCCCATTTCGTGAGCCGTTAGTTGGTTCCGCGGTCGAGCTTCCGCTTTCACCGGTTATTCGAAATCAATTCATCGGTCGCCTTGAATTAAGTCAGGCGGATTATGAGGGAGCCGCAACAATATTGAATGCCCAGCAAGGTTTGATCATTGCTGGGCGTGGATGTGGAAGCGCCGAAGAAATTTCACGATTGGCAAGTTTGCTGCAGTGGCCAGTGCTTGCCGATTCTCGATCAGGCTGCCAAGGAATACCGGAAGCAGTTCCATATTTTGACGCCATCGTACGTTGTGAGAAATTTGTTGTAGCGAATCAACCCAAGGTCGTTTTACGTCTGGGTGAATCCCCGAGTTCTAAAGTGCTGAGCCAATTCGTCACGAAATCACAGGCAACCCAAGTGCATGTCAGTGCTTTTGAATCAACTGCTGACGCCGATCATCGGGTGTCTCTACATATTTCGTGCGACCCGTCTGTTTTTTGTCGAGAATTAGAGAAATGTGTCAAGCAAAATAGTGATTCAGGTTCGCTGGTCACGTGGTTGAATGCCAACCAGGCAGCCCGAACAACTATCGAGAAATATTACGGCGATTCAGATTCGAACCTTCTTGCCCCGCGTGTGGCCCAATTGGTGGCTCAGAGTCTTGGGGATCACGACAACCTTGTCGTTTCATCGTCGATGCCGGTGCGGGATTTGGAATGGTTCGGAGGGGATTGTTCGCGTCTCAACGTGTACTCGAATCGCGGTGCCAATGGCATTGACGGAGTCGTGGCTACGGCTATTGGAGTCGCAGTCGCCACCCAGCAAAAAACCACCGTTTTGATTGGTGATATTGCACTGTTGCATGACTCCTCTAGTTTGATCGATCTCAATCGGCGAGGCGTTGAATTGAAGATTGTTGTGACCGACAATGACGGCGGCGGAATCTTTCATTATTTACCGCAGGCGAAATCAGTCAATTCAGAAGCTTTTGAGAAATTGTTTGGTACGCCACACGGAACTGACATTTTGCAATTGGCCGTTGCTCATCATCTAGCGACATACGATTGTCGATCGGCCTCGGAACTGAAGAATGCGCTCTCTTCACCTGGAACTTGTGTGATTAGAGTGCAAACCGATCGCGACAACGAAGTCTTGACGCATCAAGAAGTCAATGACTTGGTCGCAACTGCAATAAGCGGTCACTGAGAAAATCTTAGGGGCGCACAATTGCCGAGAGCATGGCTTGAAACTTGGCCTGAGTCTCAGCTAACTCGGCGTCGGGATCTGAAGCCGCAACGATTCCCCCTCCGGCGATCAGTCGAGCAGTCTTGCGATCTTCTGATAACTCGGCGCATCGAATGGCTACGGCCATAGTGCCGTTCCCATGTGCATCGACCCAACCGACTGCACCGCCGTAGTTCTTGCGATCAAAGCCTTCAAGCTGGTCAATAATTTTTAGGGCCTCTGCTCTGGGATGACCGCCAAGAGCTGGAGTCGGGCACAACATTCGCGCAAGTTCAAGTAATGGGGGATGGTCATCCGATAAATGGCCCTCAATCAAGGTGCCGAGATGTTGAACATTTGCAACCTGTACAACCGACGGTTCGGGCTCCCAATCTAAGTACGAACAGAACGGCAGCAACATCTCATGAATGACGTCAATCACAACTCGGTGTTCAACCTGATCTTTCATACTTGAAATGAGTTTGCGAGCGAGTTCGTTGTCGGTGATTGGATCACCGGTACGAGGAGTTGTTCCTGCCAAAGGATGCGAACGAATGGTTTGTCCTGATACTTCAATCAACAACTCGGGTGATGCGCCAATAAAGCCGTTCATGGAATATCGGTAGCTATTGCCAAAGGTTGATCTCAACCTATGTAAAACCGCATGAACATCTATTGGTTGTCCGGCCTCGACGATTATTTCTCGAGCGATAACGGCTTTTGTAATTCTTCCGTCACGAACCGCATCACGGGCATTCGCAACTGCTTGAAGGTAATTCTCGATTGGGGTAAGTGGGCGAACGGTAAATGTATTTGTCCTCGCCACTGGAGTTTGAGAAATTTCTAGGTTGACTGATGCATCGTCAATCGTTGTTAACCAACAATTCCCTTTTTCGTCTTTGCCAACAACTTGTTTTGGAATAAAGAAATCGCCAGCAGAAGACGTGTCAAAAGGAAGAACGCCCATCGCAATCGGAGCAACATCCAAATTGGTGTGATTGTGATGTTGTATTGCTGACAGAGTTTTTTGAACTTCTGAGAATGCGACACGTGCAGCAATTCCACGCGCTGCGAATCCGACTCCACTTCGCACGAAAAGGTATCCATCGTTTCCTGCAACATCATTCAGATCAACTGATGAATCGAAATCAATGGTTGTGGCAATCACGGATCATTGATCCCTTGTGCCAAGCATCAATTGCGTGATGCCGCCCGAGAGTTGATGATGAGTGGCATTTGAAAACCCCGCCGCTTGCAGTGCACGAAGCATCTCGTCTCGAGGTGGAAGGTAGGCCACGCTCTTAGGCAGATAGCGATATGCCGCCGGATCGGAGAGCCAGCCACCGATCTTGGGAACGATTTTGCCGAAATAGATTCCGTTGCCGAAACGAATGAGACGGTTATGCGGTATTCCGACGTCAAGTAACGCGATTCTGCCGCCAGGGCGTACGACGCGACCTAATTCGTTGAAGAAAGCTGGAAGGTCAACCAGGTTGCGTAAGGCGAACCCGCAAGTTGCACCATCAACACTTTGGTCGCCGATCGGAAGATTCAAAATGTCGGCTTGCGAACGTGGTGAACCTGACCGATCGGCCGCCAGCATCCCAAATGACAAGTCCATTGACAAGGGGCGGATTCCCACGCGACGCAGATCGATGCACAGGTCACCGGTACCGCTTGCGAGATCGAGAACAGTGCTGCCCTGTGGAAGGTTGAGGAGTCGCACTGCTTTGCGTCTCCAGCGGGTGTCAAGACGAAAGGTCATGATCCGGTTCACTAGGTCGTAGCGCGGGGCAATGGCGTCAAACATTTCTTGCACCGCACGGACCTTTTCCTGTCCCTCAGGAAGGGCTTCAGTGTCCCAGGAAGGAACCAATGGGCGTTCGCTGGGGTTTTGGGGCACAGAGTTCACAGGCTCAGGCTAAACGGCTTTTCGGCTTGATGGGAATTTCGGAGTCGCCGACTTTGGTCACGATCGGGCAAGATGGGTCAAAGGGTAATTGCATCACTGTCAATCGCCCGTTCAAATGAACCGATGTATGGGGGTAAGACATGATTGATTTCACTTTGGCACCAGAGCATGAGGCCATTCGCACCAAAGTACGGGACTTTGTCGAGAATCACATCAAGCCGGCGGTAGAGCCGTTTGGACACCGCGACGAGATGGATTCCGAAAAGCATCGTCAGTATGTTGGCGAACTCATTCGTCTGCGCAAGTTGGCGGTCAAAGAAGGTCTGTGGTTGCCCCATATGCCTAAAGAGTGGGGTGGCATGGGACTTGGTCACGTGGCCCTGGCAATGGTTCAGGCCGAAGCCGCAAAGACCCGAGTCGGTCCGTGGGTGTTCAACTGTCAAGCTCCTGATGAAGGAAACATGCACACCTTGGTGCATTGGGCAACACCCGAACAAAAAGAGAAGTATCTCAAGCCATTGTGCGACGGTGTGTCGTCGTCATGCTTCGCCATGACCGAGCCCGAAGTTGCTGGATCAGATCCCACCTTGATTCGTACTCACGCAATTAAAGATGGTGATGAATGGATTATTAACGGCCACAAGTGGTTTATTTCTGGTGCCAACAGTGCCAAGTTCGCGATTTTGATTGCACGAACTGAAATGGATGTGCCTGAAGGTTCACGCGGTGCCAACACCGCGTTCATCATTGATCTTCCTCAACTCGGTTGGAACAATGTGCGTGAAATTGAAACAATGCATGGACCGGGTGGTCACAGCGAGATCGTGATTGAAGACCTACGAGTTCATGACTCGCAAATTTTGGGTGGACGTGGCAATGGACACCGCCTCGGTCAATACCGACTCGGACCGGCTCGTTTGGCACACTGTATGCGCTGGATTGCACAGGCAGAAACCGCTCTCGACATGATGGTGGATCGCTCATTGAAGCGTTACTCCCATGGATCATTCTTGGCGGAAAAGCAAGGCATCCAATGGTTGATCGCTGATTCGGCGATGGAGATCTACCAATGCAAGTTGATGATTTTGCACGCGGCCTACAAGATTGATCGTGGAGATGACTTCCGTACTGAAGTTTCGATGGCCAAGCATTTCGTGGCGAATAGCTTGAACCGCATCATTGACCGTGCAATTCAGGTGCACGGTGCTCTGGGTTATTCAACCGATACGCCGTTGGCCAACATGATGCAGCATGCCCGTTGGGCACGTTTCGCCGATGGAGCAGACGAAATTCACCAGATGCGAATCGCTGAAAACACCATCAAAGCATTCACTGACCACGGCACGACGCGTACGGCGACTGGCGACTTGCCGCTCTGATACCTAGTGATCAGTTGCTGGATTAGCAATTGACTTAGCCCAGCGATAGTCGGCTTTGCCTGATGGCGAACGGACGATGTGATCGACGTAGATGAATTCTTTCGGGAGTTTGTATCGGGCGATATGTTTGGCTGCTTCTTCAGTCAGATCTTGGTTTGTTGTCGGCGTGCTGGCGCGTAGCTGCACGATCGCCACAACTTCATTGCCCCAACGTTCACTTGGTCGTCCTGTAACGACGCAATCCAAAACCGCAGGATGAGATTTGACTGCCATTTCAACTTCTTCAGCAAAGATCTTTTCGCCACCCGAATTAATCGTCACCGAGTCACGCCCGCGCAGCTCAACGTGACCGTCGGTTGTCAGAACTGCTCGATCGCCGGGAACAACGTAACGAACTCCATTGATGACTGGATAAGTCTTCGCAGTCTTTGCAGCGTCGCCAAGATATCCGAGAGCTAAACGACCACTCTTTGCTAACCATCCGGCGTCTGGATGACCAGACTCGGTGTGACCTGGTTCGAGTACCTCAGACAGATCTTCGGAAAGGACATGGTTATTCGGAGACAGCGGAAAAGTTCCAGTTGATGCACCACCAACTGCCGACATGTGCGTCAATTGTCCACCAGCTTCCGATGAGCCCAGGCCATCGATGATCATCAGATGCGGCGCAAGTTGAAGCAGTTCATTTTTGTAGTGAGCAGAAAGTGCGGCACCACCAGAGATGACGACCGTCAAACTGGAGATGTCGTACGTACGAACTTTGAGTTGATCAATGAGGGGTCGGGCAAAGGCGTCGCCGACGATGAGAAGAAAGTCAATCTTTTCTTTCTCAACCATTGACCAAATGTCGTCAGCATCTAGGCGTTCGGGAATCGATGGTACGAAAACAGTTCCACCGGCATTCCAACTACCGAAGGCCACCCAGTGGCCAGCACCGTGCATGAATGGCGGAGCGACGAGAGCCATGCGTCCTTTAGTTTCGGCTACGAAATCTTCAACTGATTGCGCAATACGAGAACCCCCGAAGCACTCGACAAGTGCGTCACCTTGGCGCCACATAACACCTTTGGGCATACCAGTCGTTCCGCCTGTATACAAGATGTACAAGTCGTCAGGACTTGCTGGTGACGGCACATCATCACGAGAACTTTCGAGGGCGTCTTCATACCAGATAGCCCCGGGCAATAGTTCGTTATTCGACTCATCCTTTACTTGCAGCAAAAGAGTCAATTGAGGCGCTTGCGAAAGTACTGATTCAAGAACAGGGGCGAATGTTGAGTGGAAGACGATGATTGAAGCAGCTGAGTCGTTCAGTAAGTACGTCAACTCTTCGGCCACATACCGATAGTTCACATTGAACGGTGCAACGCGCCCCTTGAATGCCCCGAGCATGCATTCGAGGTATTCATTTCCGTTGTGTAGATAAATGGCGAGATGATCTTGGCCACTTTCTTGTTGAGCGATTTGACTTCGTTCGGTATGACATCCGTAGCCGCGGTCGTTCAAAAAGTTGGCGAGACGACGAGTTCTTTCGGTGACTTCTTGCCACGAAAAACGACGGTCTCGGAATACCAAGCAATCTTCATCAGGTCTCGATTTAGCGATGGCTTCGTGGATTTCTCCCACAGTGAACTGCTGCACCGCCAAAACTTAGGGTTTATGTCGGTCCGTTTACGAGTCAGGACTGCGCCTCGGGATGGCTATCGTCTGTGAGGTGAATAAAGATCAATCGCCAGTTACTGGCAAGTCACCACACGGAGTTGTCTTTGGGGTATTTATACCTCAGGGCTGGAAATTGGAATTGTCATCAATTTCTGAACCAGCAGACAAATGGAATAAGACCGTAGAGATCGCGGTTCTAGCCGATCAGTTGGGCTTCGACTCTTTGTGGGTCTACGACCACTTCCACAATGTTCCGCGACCGGCCCACGAAACAGTATTTGAATGTTGGGCAACCATTGCCGCGATCAGTCAGCGAACCTCACGTATTCGCTTAGGTCAGATGGTTGGTTGTAATAGTTATCGCAATCCGGGACTACTCGCCAAGATTACCTCGACTATCGACGTGATTTCTGGAGGGCGATTGGAATGGGGCATTGGTGCTGGATGGTACGAGAATGAGTATCGGGCCTATGGCTACGAGTTTCCGAAACCGAAAGATCGCATCGCTATGTTGCGCGAAACCGTCGAAATTGTTCGCAGTATGTGGACCGAGTCAGAAACCACTTACAAAGGCAAGCACTACGAAGTATTCCGAGCCAACTGTGATCCGAAGCCGTTACAAAAGCCGACTCCACCAATTTGGATTGGCGGAGGAGGAGAGCAGTTGACTCTTCGTGTTGTCGCACAATTGGCTGACTGTTCAAACTTTGGCGGGACTCCTGAAGAATGGGCTCGTAAGCGAGAAACGCTGCTTGGTCATTGTCGGGTTGTCGGACGTGATCCGAGTGAGATTCGCATGACATGGTCACCAGAGTTATTCATACGTGAAACAGAGCGCGAAATCATTGAACAGGCACCCAAGAGAATGTCCGACGAGTCGTTCGAAGATTGGCGCAACGGCAATCTGGTGGGCACGCCAGATGAGGTGTCAGAAAAGATTGCGACATACCTAAAAATCGGCTGTAGCGGTTTTATACCGTGGAGCGCTGACTATCCGTCCTCTGAATCGATTGAGTTGTTTGCCAAAAAAGTGATGACGAACTTCAAGTAATTTCGTCGGCTCAGATGTACGAGCGGAAGATAATTTCAGCAACGCACGATGGCTTGCTTGCGCCTTCGCATTCGAAGGTGAATTCCATTGTCATCTGAACTCCGTTGGCGATCTCTTCAACTTCGAGCAGTTTGACACCGAGCCGAATTTTCGAACCAACTGGAACGGGAGAAGGAAAACGGATTTTATTGGCTCCGTAGTTCACGCCCATGGAGAAACCTTCAATACGCACGACGGTGGGGTACAGCATCGGTCCGAGTGACAGTGTCAAATAACCGTGGGCGATTGGCCCACCGAATGGCCCACTCTTGGCCCGCTCAACATCAACATGGATCCACTGGTGGTCGCCAGTCGCTTCAGCAAACTGGTTGACGCGTTCTTGGCTGACGTCAAAATATTCGCTATATCCGAGATGTTCTCCAACGGCGGCTTTGAGTCCATCGACTCCGGTAATTACTCGTGCAGTCATGTTTTTAGCCTAGTCATAGTCACCTTGATGCCACGAACAGCAAAGGATTACGTATACCAAACCCTTTGGTGTTCTCGGCTGTGGGGATGAAGTAACAGCGCACAAAGTGCCGCTTCAAAGATGAATCCGATGGTGTCATTGCCAGTGATTTTGTCGAGGTTGCTGTAACCAGAGTAAGACCACAGAACCCAGATGCGCAGTGCGAAGGGCGAAAAGGCGGCGACTACGGCCAATTTGTAGCCGATCTTGCGGTCGTTGGCCATCAAGAAGCCGCCGCCAATAAAAGACCCCACGACGAGAATTCCGATGAGGCTGCCAAATGCTCCTTTGTCAACGCGGGCGTAGCCAATCCAGTCGCGTTTGTCCATAAAGCTAATAAGAGCGAAAAAGCCATTCAGATACAGGAGCCATGTGGCGATCTGCATGGTTTGTGGTTGCATGCGGTCGAACCATTTGCGGGGGTTTAAATTCAGGTGTTTGCGACGCTCACTCATTCCTTAAGAGTGCCACATATCAACGTTCGGTTGCTGTTCATAACAGATAGTTGCTCAGATAGGACGGTAGGGTAACCAGCAAATGCGCTCTGGATTTGTCACTCTCGTTGGTCGACCTAATGTCGGTAAGTCGACCTTGGTTAACGCGATTTGTGGCAAAAAGATTTCGATTGTTTCGGACAAGCCGCAAACCACTCGCCGCCAGGTTCGCGGAATTCTGACTCGTCCCGATAGTCAAATCGTGTTTGTTGATACACCAGGCCTACACAAACCAGTGAGCGCTTTGGGCGAGCGAGTCAACGCGGCCGCGATTGAAAGTATCAGCGAAGTTGATGTGTCTTGTCTGGTTCTTGATGCGACGATGCCTTTCGGATCAGGAGATCAGTGGGTTGCAGATCGCCTTGACCTATCAAAAACAATCGTGATTGTGAACAAGACCGATGTCGCGAGCAAGAAGCAAGTTGTCAATCATCTCATCGCTTCTTCAGGTCTTGACGCGCTGGCATATTTCCCGATTTCTGCGAAGTCAGGACATGGCGTCGCAGATTTAGTGGCGCACATTCTTGAGCGTATGCCTGAAGGTCCGATGTACTACCCGGACGATATTGTCAGCGACTTACCAGAAGCTGATTTCGTCGCAGAGCTAGTGCGCGAGCAGTTGCTTGCTGCAACTCATGATGAATTGCCGTATTCAATTGCCACAGTTGTAACTGAATGGGAATGGCCACGTATTCGATGCGAGATCATTGTGGAACGCGAAAGCCAAAAGGGAATGGTCATTGGCAAGGGTGGGGCAGTGCTCAAGATGGTCGGCACCGCAGTTCGTCAGCAACTTCCACCAGGCGTTTTCATTGAACTTCATGTCAAAGTTGATAAAGACTGGCAACGCAAACCCGATCGCGTCGAACGCCTCGGCTACTGATTCACTGAACCCTCAGCATGAAAAATTGCTGGGAAGAAGATTTGCGTAATCGTCGCACGCAACCGTTGCACCTGGTGTCGATAAGTCTCCGCGACCACGTGGCACCGACTGTGGTTCATTGTTGCTCGTGAAGCGAACCTGACCGACACCCGATTGTCGAGTCAAAGTTAAGACGATCTGAGCGACGGCTAGTCGTTGCTCACCACCTGGAAGATCGGTGATGAAGGTTCCAGGAAGCACAACTGTTGCGATTCCACGTTCAACAGTCACTTCTGCTGCGAATCCGACCGGTAACGCACTTCGTAACCCGGCTGCGGCGTCGCCTTCTGGTGGACCTTCGGACAGAGCAGCTAGTACCTGAGGAGCCGCCGCTGGACTCAGTAGTAGTCGATCAATTGGTACTACTTGGGTGCCTGCCACAAAAAACATGCTCACTATTTCGACTGGGATTGTTGATGAACTCGTTGATGTGGTCGTTTCAATCACCGGTGATGTTGTGGTGCTGGCGGGCACTGTTGTCGGAGGTGAACTTGTCGTCGTGGCATTGAGCTCGTAGGGGATTTTGTCGGTGTCAATTTGTTTGACGGATCCGTCACCAGGCAGTGAGCAACTTGACACGACTATCCCCAACGCGATGAAGATTCCTGCGACATTCAGCAGAGTTCGTTTCATGACTTCTCCCCGGGGAATTCAATGACGAAACGGGCGCCACCTGAATTGGCATCTTCAACCCATGCCGATCCACCGTGAGCTCGCGCGTGCTCGGCGACTAATGCCAATCCGAGTCCAGTGCCACCAGCACGACTACGACCTGCAGAACCACGGGCGAAACGTTCAAAAATGCGTACCCGCTCGCTTTGCGCGACTCCTGGGCCCGAATCTTCAACTGACACTCTGGTGCTCCCATCGCGTTGATTTTCAATTTCAACCAACGAAACTCCGCCTCCGTGTATTCGCGCATTTTCTAAGAGGTTGGCCATAATTCTTTCAAAGCGGCGTTTGTCTATTTTGATAAAACTGTCGGAACCTTGGCTCACAATGATTCGAATGTCGTCAACGCCATAACGCGATGCAATCCGCCGGATAAACGGGACGATGTCAATTTCTTCTTGATTGATATCAGAAATTCCAGCGTCAAGTCGGGAAAGTTCTAGGAGGTCAAGAACCATTTGATCAAAACGTCGAATTTGGGAGACAACGACGTCGAGGGCTTGTTGAGTACGGTCGGACAAATCTGCGCGGCGCGCATCTAAAACTTCTACCGCTGCGGCGAGCGCAGTAATGGGCGATCTCAATTCATGGCTGACATCGGAAGCAAAGCGCACTTCGCGTTCAATGCGAGTTTGTACCGCGTCAGCCATGTCATTGAATGACGAAACAAGGCGCGACAGATCGGGGTCATTTTCTTGTTCAAGGCGTGTATCGAGTCCGCCTTCGGCGATTTCACTTGCGGCTTCGCTGACTCGCTCTAAGGGTCGCATGAGACGGCGACTGACCCAAAGGCCAACTAGTGACGACAGCGAACCAACCACCAAGATTCCGAGTAAGAGTGTTGAACCAATGATGGTCAATGTTCGTTCTTCGTCGGTTAACGGAAAAGCCTCGAAATACTGAGCGTTGATTTCGTTTATCGAGACACCGACAGCGATAAACGGTTCGCCGTCGATTGAGAAACGCTGGCGTGAAGTAATTCCCTGCAGCGTCGAGGCGACCAATTCTGCTGGCAACAGAATCTGAGTGTGGAGAATGTCTTGGGAAAAGTAGAGGTCTTCTGGTGACACGTGCAAGATCGCGAATCCGTTCGACTCGGTGCGAACCCCAGAAATTAATTCAAAGGCTTCAGTGCGTCGAGTTCGCAATTGTGTACGGATCAACTGAGCATTATTGAAGGCCTGACGTTCAACGATCTCTTCACGGCGTTGAAGTAGGTAGGTCCGTGCCGTGAGATAACTCGCTCCTGAAAGCAGTAAAGCAGCGACAAGACCGGTCATCAAGAACAACAGAGTCACGCGGCTACGCAAACTCAGGTGACGGGCTCGGTCGGCTAAACGCACCTATGTATCTTGCCCGATTGGCGAGCCGATATGTGGGGCGAGATTTGACATGACCGTCAGTCGATGAAATAGAAAACGCCCGACTCGGACAATGTGCCAGCGAGTCGGGCGAAGAGTGGGTTCCGCTGGCCGGGGGAGATCAGGGGGAGGACGACCTCCACCGAACCAGCGTGAACAGTGGTCAGTTTCTCGGGCGTATGTGAAGGGACCGTGTGAATAGTGTGCGTTTTGTGTAACAAAGTGGAAATCTGAGCAAGAATATTGCCTAGTGAATTCTCTGCTGTTTATCGAAGATGACGATCAGATCCGTCTGGCCCTACGCCTTGTTCTCGAGGACGAGGGTTACGAGGTTCGAGAAGCCGCCGATGGGCGGTCGGGATTGGCCGCTTTTCATGCTCTTGAGCCCGATCTTGTTTTGCTGGATATACGCCTCCCGGACATGTCGGGCTTTGATGTATGTCGCGCCCTGCGGGCGATGTCAATTGTGCCCATTGTGATGGTCACAGCTCAAACTGACACGCAAGACATGGTGACCGGGCTAGAAGCGGGTGCTGATGACTACGTCACTAAGCCAGTGGTACCGAAAGAACTTGCGGCGCGGGTGCGGGCTCATTTACGGCGGGCTCAACTACAAAATTTTTCACCGGGCGAGTCTCAGAGTGAGATTCTGGGTGACATCGATTTGCGTCGTGAGCAAGGTTTAGTTTTCAAAAACGGTCAAGAAATTTCATTGACAAAAACCGAGTTCAATTTGTTATGCGAATTTGCTGATCATCCCAATGTCGTTCTGTCGCGAGATCAATTGCTTGAACGGGTGTGGGGCTACGACTATTTGGGCGATAGCCGGCTGGTGGATGCCCACGTTCGACGCTTGCGAGTTAAAATTGAGGAACAGCCCGATGATCCGAAATTGATACTGACAGTTCGTGGCATTGGCTACCGGCTCATGCCGATTAGTTAGATAGAAAATTTCAGCGGGTAATCAGACGCAGAAATTCTTCCACTTCGGCACGATCAATTGATTTTCGCATCGGTGGCATTGAATCCAAAATGTCACGACGGTAACCAGCGTTTCCGAGTCGTGGATCGAATACGGCAACGACTCCGCGGTCGGTGGCATTTCTAATGAGTCGTCCAGTTGCTTGAGCAAGCAGTGTTGCGGCACGGGGAAGATCAATTTCGCGGAATGCTCGATCGCCAATGGCATCGCGCCGAGCGCTCAGCAAAGGATCGTCGGGACGTGGAAATGGGATTCGATCAAGCGTGACCAGCGACAAAGTACGGCCTGGAATATCGATCCCCTGAAAAAAGCCAGACGTTGCAAAAAGGCACGATGATTCATCTTCGGTGAAGAGCTTGACGAGTTGTGTCTTTTGATATTCACGTTGCGACAAAATTGTATTGGGTAGTTTTTTACGCATTGCCTCTACTGCTAAGTCGAGCGCGCGGTAACTGGTAAACAGTGCCAATGTTCGGCCACCTGCGGCCGAAATGAGATGAAACAGTTCATCGTGCATCAGTTTGGTGAATTCGGCAGAATTTGGATTTGGCAAGTGCTTGGCGCAGTAAAGAACTGCGTTTGACTGATAATCAAAAGGGCTTTCAACATTGCAGAGTTGTGTACGGGCAACAGGTAAGCCAATACGTTCTGCCATCTTGTTGGGCACTGTGGCGCTCGTCAAAATGGCTGTGGTCTTTTGCCAAACACCGGCATCAAGAACCGGTCCGACATCAAGCGGAGCAATATCTAGTTTTGGACGATCAACAGTGCCCGAGACATACGGAACGTACGTGTCGTCAGTTTTTAGTGCGACGTCAATGGTGTCGGCGAGACGCGAGGCCAATGTTTGAGCGCGCAGCTTGCGCTGATTACTGTCATCATCTTTGGTTTCTATGACTCGCAAGATGTCGAGAATGCGGGCCACGAGACGTCGTCCTTCGGCTAACACCGCGGTGATCTCTAAGGGCAATGGAGCCGATATTCGTTGGTTATGCGTGGGTGACAGGACTTCATCAAGCATCATTCCGATATTGATGATGTCAGTGATCACTTTGGGATCGGCGATGATGCGTTTGACGACTCCGGCGAAAAAATTGAAATTACCAGCGTGCAAAGAAACGCCGACAGTGTCGCTCATGATGTCTTCTAATCCATGAGCTTCATCGACTATCAGAACTTCATGATCGGGCAACAGTTGTCCGCCAGAAGCCACGTGAAGTCCGTATAAATGCGTATTGACGACAACAATGTCTGCTTCACTCGCTTTGAAACGAGCGATCTCTGAAAAGCAGGTTCCTCCCACTGGGCAACGTCGAGCGCCAGGACATTCATCACTACCGACGCTGACCGCTTTCATGGCTCGTTCGGAGGGTGACCACGAGATATCGGCCATATCTCCACTTTTTGAACTCTTGACCCATTCAGAAATGAGGTCAATTTCACGTCGAACCGACTGAGACATTTCATCAACTTCAAGCAAAGTGGGTGAATCGGCCTTGCGATTCTTCTTTTCTGATTCACCATTAATTTCGGCTAACCGTTGACGGCAAACGTAATTGCTTCGGCCCTTCAAAACGGCGAAAGTGATATCTCGATTGACGTACGAACTGAGGTGTTCGACCAAAAACGGAAGGTCTTTCTGCGCCAGTTGGTCTTGCAATGCCTTGGTCGCTGTCGTGACAATCGTTTTCTTACCTGCAACGATGACCGGAACCAAATAGGCAATGGTTTTGCCGGTTCCCGTGCCCGCTTGGACAATCAAATGCTTACCTTCAGACAAGGCTTCATCGACTGCGTGAGCCATTTCTTTTTGGCCTGGTCGAGATTCGGACTGCGGCAGTGCAGATGTGGCGATCTCTAAGGCATCGCTGACATTGATCTTTGAACGGGGCGCTGACACAAGGTGCAACCGTACTGCAGGGTTAGGTGTCAGTTGGGTCTAGGAGCCGTGTAGGCACTTTCATTGGTTTTAAATTGCTGGGCCAATTGCAGGGCTAAATCAAGGTCTTCGGCAGAAAACTCGGGCCAAGTGTTGTCGGTGAAATAACTAGGCGCCCCAACGGCTTGCCAGAGTAGAAAATTTGAAATTCGGGTTTCTCCAGAAGTTCGAACCAAAACGTCAACTTCAGGCATGTCACGTAAGTACATCTGGTTCGACATATTGAACACGCTTGGTACTTGATGAGCCGAGATGAGCCTCCGGGCAGCGTGGGCTATCTCGGTGCGACTCCCGTAGTCAAATGCCACGGTCATCGTCATTCCGGTGTTACCAGCAGTGTCCGAAATCGCTTTACGGATGGCCCGTTGCACGTACCTAGGAGTCCTGGCAGTGGGATCGTCAAACGGCCGACCAACCCACTGAACCTTGACATTGAGGTCATTGAGCTCAGCAATTCTTCCGAAGAGTTTTTTGTGCAGTCCCAAAATGTGGCGGACCTCGCCCCGTGGCCTCACCCAATTTTCAGTAGAGAACCCAAAAACTGTGAGGTAGTCGATATTGCGGGCAACGCTGGCGCGCACGACTGCGGCGAGGTTTTCCTCGCCTGCGGTATGGCCAGCGGTGCGGGGTAAACCCCGACGTTGGGCCCATCTTCCATTTCCATCCATGATGCAGGCCACATGCACGTTCTTCACGGTAGTCGTCACAACTGCGCAACAAGGGTCATCCAGGAGAGTAATCATCTGGCGATGTGGTCCACCGGAGTGAATGACCCCCGTAGGAAGGTCGGTATCGGCAACAATGGATATCGATGGGGAAGTTTTTCAACCGCCGTACACAGGTATTAGAGACTGCGGTTGACAGCGATGACTCCTTGCTGCATATCGCGATTGCGGGTGGTTCGTTGAGTGAATGGGCCAACTTCGATTCGCATTGGGATGCCCGTATAGAAGAATTGACCTCCCTGATGAGCCCAATTGGAGTGCGGTTCCTCTCGCTATACCCATACGGACCAGATGTTGATGATCACAAAGTTGAAATCAAGTCATTCGATAGGAAAGTCAATGTCAATGGCATGGACGTGATTATTCATTCTTCGACTGACGGACGTGAACGTATTTGTCGAGCGTTAGAAGAACGTTCAGTTAATGAGATCGTTACTGAGAATTTTCTTGATCAACGGTTATTTGGCAATTCTGGAGATCCAGATTTAGTTGTGGTTTTAGGACCAGCAAATTGCCTGCCGCGCTCATTGGTGTGGGAACTTGCATACAGCGAAATCGTTTTCGTTGAACAGAGTTGGACAATGTTGTCGCTTGAAAAAATTCAATCAGCAGTTCAAGAATACTTTTTACGACACCGTCGATTTGGCGGAGTCGATACGTGACTTCACGTCTGTACCGCGACGTCGGAATCGTGCTCCGTACGTACAAGCTTGGTGAAGCAGATCGGATCATTGTTTTTCTGACGCAAGATCACGGCAAGGTTCGTGCGGTTGCTAAGGGTGTTCGTAAAACGCGATCAAAATTTGGCGGTCGACTTGAACCACTATCTCACGTAGAAGTGCAATTGCATCGGGGCAAAGATCTTGACATTGTGAGTCAGGTCGAGAGTGTCGATACAACCTCTCCAGTTTTCGGAAACCTCGATTCGATGACTGAGGCCATTTCGATTTTGGAAGCAGTAGATCAGTTGGTACCAGATCGCGAACCAGTGCCGCAGATGTATCGCATGTTGGTGGGGGCTCGTCAGACTTTGTTGACTCGGCCGTCACCGCTCGTGGTGCCAGCGTTCTTGTGGAAGTTGTTGTCCTCTGAGGGCTTGAGGCCTCAATTAGACCTATGCGTTTCTTGCGGCGAATCTTCGAATATTGAGTTCGTGGCATTTGACCTTGATCTTGGTGGAGTGGTGTGCCGCTCATGCCGCAGTGGCATGGCTATTTCTTCCCCAGCACTTGAATTGATGCGCGATGTCTTAGGCGGAAAACTTGGGGAGTCACTTGATCGGGCGTACAACCCGGAGGGTCAACAGTTAAACGATCCAGTCATCAACGAGGTGTCGCAGTTGGCGACTCGGGCATTTGAGCATCACATTGAGCGCCGACTGCGGTCGGTGTCAATTTTTGAACGTCATTAGAGGTCGGGCGACACCTGTGAAAGCCATATTTTGGCGCTGATGTACTGGTCATAGCCCGTAACCTTGAAGGACTATGCCGGCTAAAGATCTTGATCAAATCGTCAACCTGTGCAAGCGCCGTGGATTCGTGTATCCATCGGCCGAGATTTATGGCGGTTTCCGTTCAAGTTACGACTACGGCCCCTTGGGCTCGTTGATGCTTCGAAATGTCCGCGAATCATGGATTCGCACAATGGTGCAAAAGCGCGATGATGTCGTGTTGATTGACGCAGCTATTTTGGGTCCGCCACAAGTGTTCGAAGCAAGCGGACACCTAGCTAACTTCAGTGATCCACTCGTTGATTGCAAAACCTGTAAGCAACGTTTTCGTGAAGATCATTTAGAAGATAAGTCGGTATGTCCAAACTGTGGAGCCAAAGACACTCTGACAGACGCTCGTGCGTTCAACTTGATGTTTAAAACGTTCGCCGGTCCAATTGAGGGATCGGGTGCAGAGGTGTACCTTCGCCCGGAGACCGCTCAAGGTATGTTCGTGAACTTTGCCAACGTGTTGCAAACAAGTCGCAAGAAGCCACCGTTTGGTATCGCTCAAGTTGGAAAAAGTTTCCGCAATGAAATCACACCCGGAAACTTCATCTTCCGAACCCGTGAATTCGAACAAATGGAACTCGAATTTTTCGTTCCTCCTGCGGAAGGTCCGAAGTGGTACGAGTATTGGTGCAAAGCGCGTTTGCAGTGGTACGTCGATTTGGGCATCCCACTCGAAATGTTGCGCTTACGTCCTCATGACGCCGATGAGTTGAGCCACTATTCAGCCGGAACCGCCGACGTCGAGTTTGCTTACCCATGGGGCTGGGGAGAACTCGAAGGAATTGCCCAGCGCACCAACTTTGACCTCAATCAACACGCCACACATTCGGGTCAAAAACTTGACTTCTTTGATCAGTCAACAAACGAACGTTACGTGCCATTTGTGATTGAACCTGCCGCTGGTGTCAACCGAGCCATGGCTGCTTTCTTGTTGGCAGCGTATGAAGAAGACGAGATTGGTGGCGAAGTCCGTACGGTTCTTCGTCTTCATTCGCGTCTGGCGCCGTACAAGGTCGCAATTTTGCCTTTAAGCAAAAAGGACACCTTGACTCCGTTGGCCCGCGAAATCTTTGAGAATCTAGGCGAGCGTTATATGGTCGATTACGACGATACGCAATCAATTGGCAAGCGCTATCGCCGTCAAGACGAGATTGGTACGCCGCTGTGTATCACGGTCGACTTTGATTCACTTGAGGACGGCTCAGTCACAATTCGTGACCGCGACACCACCGATCAGGTGCGAGTACCGATCGCCGATCTAGAAAATCAAGTACGTCTTCGTCTCGGGTTCTGATTGAGCTCGTTCACCGTCTACGGTTCGTCATACATTTATTACTTCATCTAACTATTTCATCTAACTATTTCATCTAACTAAAGGGGAATGACATGTCAAAAGTTGCCGTATGGGCCAAAATTCCAGCAGCTCCGGGTAAGCGCGACGATTTAGCCGCCGCCCTCGGAAATGCACTCGAAACTGCCAAGGCCGAGGCTGGGACCGTGTACTACATCTTGCACAACGATCCCAATGACGCCGATGCCTTGTTCATGTACGAAATGTACGAATCTCAAGATGCGCTCAACGCGCATATGGGATCCGAAGCCTTCAAGGCCCTCGGACCGGCAATCACTCCTTTCTTGGGTGGTCGTCCAGAATTGCATTTCGTCAATCCCATTGGCGGAAAGGGCGCCTGATTCTCTCGTGAATCACGCTGCGACTTATCTCGATCGAATCCTTGTGCGCCATCGCGAGTTGGCGACCAAGGACGAGCGAGATGTTGATCAACTTGTTGAGCGTTGCCACACCATGGCGCCAACTCGGGGTTTTCGCCAACGCTTAATGAATGACGCGTTGTCGGGTATCAGTGTCATTAGTGAAATTAAACGTCGTTCTCCATCTAAGGGAGATCTTGTTGTTGGGTTAGATCCAGAGCTCATTGCTGTTGCCTATGAATCAGGTGGAGCGTCTTGTCTGTCGGTTCTGACTGACGAAGAGTTTTTCGGTGGCTCAATTTCTGACTTGCAGCGGGCTTCATCGGCTTGCGAATTGCCGGTATTGCGTAAGGATTTCACCATTTCACGACACGATGTGTGTGACGCTCGATTAATGGGCGCCGACTGTGTCTTATTGATCGCTGCGGCTTTGTCGCAAGCCGAACTCCGAGAGTTCCACTCTCTCGCCACAGATGTAGGTCTTGACGTCCTGGTCGAAATCCACGATGAGCGAGAACTGGAATTTGCGGTTCAAGCAAAGGCCACTTTGATTGGCGTAAATCAACGAGATTTGGTGACGTTTCAAGTTGATCATGCTCGCGCCCTGCGTATGGCAAATCTGATACCCACGGGAGTCGCGAGGGTTGCAGAAAGTGGAGTGCGCAACACCGAAGATGCGGCTGAATTGCATGAGGCTGGATATCACGCAATCTTGGTGGGCGAAAGTCTGGTGACCGCTCCCGACCCTTCTGAGGCTGTTCGGTTATTGCGTCATGCACGCCGCTAACAGTCAAATAACACATTAAGTATCCGCCGCCGTTTCGCTATCGGGCGGTACGGTGTCATCGTGTTCGTGAAAATTTGTGGCATCACGAATGAAGATGATGCGCTTCTCGCTGTCGCTATGGGAGCCGACGCCGTCGGTTTCGTATTCGCGCCGTCAACCCGTCAAGTCTCGGCTCAAGTTGTCTATGACATCACTCGACGTTTACCTCCCGAAATCCTGACTGTCGGAGTATTCAAGGACGATCTCCCTGACCGAATTTTTGACATTGTTTCTAAGTCGGGCGTGAAGGCAGTCCAATTGCATGGTCATGAGCCCCTGTCAACAGTCGCAGCATTGGCTGACAATGTGCGCTGGATCATTAAGGCCGTTGCGGCTGGTTCTCGAGAAGCTCGAGTGGCGAACCAGTTTGGGACTGATTTGATTTTAGTTGACGCCCCCGAGCCTGGTTCGGGCACGGTGTTTGATTGGACATTGACTGATCAAATTCCCTCGGGAGTGCGGATGATCTTGGCAGGAGGATTGACTCCTGAGAATGTTGCCGATGCGGTGCATTACGTCAACCCTTGGGGTGTTGACGTCTCCTCGGGAGTTGAATCAGCGCCTGGCAAAAAGGACGCGATCAAACTTCGCCGTTTTATTGCAAACGCTCGAGCCGCCGCCCCGCCCGAAGATCCAACGTCGGGAACGACGGAGTTCCCGTACGATTGGGCCGACGAATAGTCGCACAAGTAACAAGACAAATTCGCTAAAGAACTAGGCAATTTGCTCGAGTGGGTGCGAACATAGAGAGTCGTTTGTGAGGAGTGAAGTGTCGATTTCAGATCAATCCATCATGTCTGAACCATCCGAGTCAGGTCGCTTTGGCGAATTCGGTGGTCGTTTTGTGCCCGAGACATTGGTTCCAGCCTGTCAAGAATTAGAAGCCTCTTTCCGTGAGGCGTGGGCTGACCCGCTTTTTCGAGCAGAGCTCGATCAGGCATTGAAGGAATATGCCGGTCGTCCTTCAATGATCACTGAGTGCTATCAACTCGGAGCCAAATTAGGAATTCGTTTGGTGCTCAAGCGAGAAGATCTCAATCACACTGGCTCGCACAAGATTAATAATGTTCTCGGCCAAGTTCTTCTTGCTAAGCGCATGGGCAAGAAGCGCATCGTTGCCGAAACTGGAGCCGGCCAACACGGTGTTGCGGCTGCAACTGCTGCCGCCCTGATGGGTATGTCATGCAAGGTGTATATGGGCGCTGTCGATGTGGAACGTCAAGCACTCAACGTGTTCCGTATGAAGCTTCTCGGTGCCGAAGTTGAAGCAGTTCAAAGCGGTAGTCGTACGTTGAAAGACGCTGTGAATGAAGCGATGCGCGATTGGGTGGCTTCGGTTGAATCAACGCACTATTGCCTCGGCTCAGTCATGGGTCCACATCCGTATCCGTGGATGGTTCGTGAATTCCATCGGGTGATCGGCAGTGAGGCCCGTGAGCAGTGCCTCGAGCGTTATGGGAGCGACCCAGACTTCGTCGTTGCTTGTGTCGGTGGAGGATCAAACGCGATCGGAATCTTCTCGGGTTTTGTTGATACGAAGGCTCGCTTGATCGGTGTTGAACCCGCAGGGGGAGCAGCGGTCGGCCGTGGTCAGCCCGGAGTTGTACACGGCATGCGCAGTTACCTGATGCAAGACGAGTACGGCCAGGTACAAGAGGCCCACTCAATTTCGGCCGGTTTGGATTATCCAGGAGTCGGCCCTGAGCATTCGTACTTGGCGTCGATCGGACGTGCCGAATATCCGACCGTTACCGATGCTGAAGTGATTGAAGCATTTCAATTGATGGCGAAAACGGAAGGCATTATTCCGGCCTTGGAATGTGCTCATGCCGTGGCATGGATTTCTCGAGAAGCCCCCAAAATGCAAGGTAAGACTGTGTTGATGAATTTGTCTGGCCGTGGTGACAAAGATGTCGGTCAGATGATGGAGATACTCGGATGACTTCGACGTCTTTGACGCCACTAGAAGTGACCTTGCGCGCCAAGCGTGACGCGGGCCGTAAATTGCTGGTGCCGTACGTGACTGGCGGGCTAAAAGGTTGGACTGACGCGATTCGTGCTGCAGCGGCAAATGGCGCAGATGTCATTGAGATTGGTTTGCCGTTTTCCGATCCTGTGATGGATGGTCCAATTATTCAGCAAGCGTCGCAACAAGCACTTGATGACGGTGCGACTCCTGTCTCGATTCTGGAAGGTGTTCGTACGCTTGACGTCGATGTGCCTCTCGTCGTGATGTGTTATTACAACACGGTGCATCACGCCGGCCATGAGCGTTTTGCGTCGCAGTTGTTTCAAGCCGGAATAGTCGGTGCAATCATTCCAGATCTTCCTCTTGAAGAGTCTGGACCATGGTGCGCTGCAGCTGATGCTGTTGGCTTGGCGACGATCATGTTGGCAGCTCCCACTGCTCCCGATGAGCGGCTGCCAAGGGTGTGTGCCCGAGCCCGGGGATTTGTGTACTCAGTTGGACTTCTCGGAGTCACTGGCGAACGAACCGAACTGGCCGCGACTGCCAGTCAGTTGGCCAAGCGTTTGAAGAAGATCACCGATGTACCGGTCATCGTCGG
>CAFBLJ010000006.1_pt1 | contig 31960 bp, 25 predicted proteins | sample 7268081 | NCBI WGS metagenome assembly CAFBLJ01 (sample SAMEA6814025, study PRJEB35770) | freshwater metagenome | biome: Freshwater; feature: Freshwater reservoir; material: water | place: Czech Republic | collected 2016-04-20 | depth 30m m
CGGGCACATGGCTTTGCACGAAAACAGTTGCCACTTCAGGATCGAGGCCGACTGCAAAAAGTGTGGCGGCTAGTTCGAGAGTGCTTGTGCCCAAGACGCATGGTCGATCGGTCACAGTGAGTGCATGAAGGTCGACAATGCCATGGAAGGCGTCGCATTCGTGCTGGCCCACGACCCAATTGCGCAGAGCGCCAAGATAATTGCCCAAATGGACGACTCCGGTGGGTTGGATACAGGACAAGACGCGAGGCACGGGTCAAGGATAACGGCGCTCTATCGGTTACTGGGGCTTATTCGGTCTTGTTTGATGAGCCGTTTTTGCCGTTTTACCTGCTCTGAGCCCGCTCTGGCGATTAGCCTCAATGCGATGGCTGTCGACGTTTCCACCCCAGTATTTGAGGGACCCTTCGACCTGCTGTTGCACCTCATTTTGAAAGAGCAAGTTGATATCTACGAGATCAACTTGTCGATCATTGTTGATTCGTATTTGGCCGAAATCGCCAAACTTGATTCTCTTGACCTCGAGTTGGCGACTGAGTTCTTGTTGATCGCGGCGACCTTGGTCGAGTTGAAGGCTCGGCGTTTGCTTCCGGGTCGTGAAGACATCGACATTGACGAAGAACTGGGTCTATGGGAAGAACGTGACTTGCTGTTGGCTCGCCTGCTTGAGTGCAAGACGTTCAAAGATGTGGGCCAAGTATTTGCCCAGCTCGCCGACGCCGCAGATCGTTCGTACCCGCGCCATGCTGGTCCAGATGAACGCTTCATCGAATTGATGCCCGATCTGCTTGAAGGTGTCAAGCCCAAGCAGGTGCTTGCGGCGTACATGAGGGCAGTCACGCCGAAGGTTGTGCCTCATATCGATTTGTTCCACATGGGTGTTATTAAGGCAAGCGTTGCCGATGCACTTGCTGAATTGATTGATGAACTGCCGCGAATTCGTCGCATTAGTTTTAGTCACCTCACCGCCGATCTCGTTGATCGAATCGAGGTCATTGTGCGGTTTTTGGCATTGCTTGAACTTTTCAAACAAGGATTTGTTGAACTCGAGCAAGCAGAGCGATTTGGCGATATTGACATTGTGTGGGTTGGCGACGATGAGTCAGTCTCAGTTGGCTCGCTACCGATCGACGATTACGAAGGCTAAAGACAAGGTTAATGATGAGTGAAACAACAGAAACAGATATGAATGAACAAAGTGAATCGGCGCCCATTGATGCCGACTTAGTTCGCGCCCTTGAAGCGATCATTTTGGTTGCGAGCGATCCGGTTCCGCTTGAACTGCTCTCGCAGATTTTGCAACAGCCAGCCGAGGTCGTTGAAAGCCTGTGTGCGTCTTTGGCCTCTGCTTATGAAGAAGCAGGTCATGGTTTTCAACTTGTGCAAATCGCTGGCGGTTACCGCTATCAGTCGCACCCTGATGTCGCGGCGTACGTTGAGCGCTTCATCCTTGACGGACAACGCGCACGTTTGTCGGGTGCAGCTCTTGAAACACTTGCCATCGTTGCTTATAAGCAACCTTTGTCGCGTGCACAGATCGCTTCAATTCGTGGCGTTGATCCCGACGGAGTTCTGCGAACATTGCAAGGTCGTGGCTATATCGATCAAGTTGGGCGCGATCCAGGTCCTGGTCAAGCAGTGCTATGGGGAACAACTCCAGCGTTCTTAGAAAAGCTCGGCATTAATTCGGTGAATGATTTACCGCCCATTGTTGAGTTCTTGCCCGGTGCTGACATCGTTGAAGCCCTAGAAGTAGGTCTACGGATAACTAAGTCTGATGACATTGCGCCGAGCGTCCAAGAAATAACACCCGTCGCCGAGCCAGTTGAGGCTGCTCATGACGAACCGGGAGCCTGAGCCACCGCTCTGGGAGCAACTCGCCGCGCAGTCGAAGCAATTGCCTCAAGGTGAGCGATTGCAAAAAGTCATGGCAGTTCATGGCTTTGGATCACGACGAGTATGTGAAGACATCATCGCTGAAGGTCGCGTCACTGTAAACGGTGTTCTTGCCGAACTTGGTCGACGAGTTGATGTCGAAGTTGATGTGGTTGCCGTTGACGGAGTCGAAATTGGTGTGCGCCCCGGGTTGGTGTATTACCTGCTCAATAAGCCGGTTGGCGTAGTGACAACATCAAACGACACACACGGTCGACCGATCGTTGTTGATTATGTACCGGCAGAACCGCGAGTCTTTTCAGTTGGTCGACTCGATGCCGATACTGAGGGCTTGTTGCTCATGACGAACGATGGTGAATTGGCCAATCGCATTGCTCATCCAAGTCATGGTGTTGAAAAAGAATACTTAGCCGAAGTTGCGGGCGGCGAGGTTTATCAAGGCGCCATTCGTCGTTTGCGCGATGGTATTGAACTAGAAGACGGAGTCACTGCACCGGCAAAAGTTGCGCAACCATCGCCTGGTGTTTTGCGCATTGTGATTCACGAAGGTCGTAATCGGCAAGTTCGTCGCATGTGCGAGGCCATTGGACATCCCGTGACTCGTTTGGTTCGGACACGAATTGGGCCCTTGAGTGACCGCAGGTTGAAGCCAGGAGAATGGCGCGAATTGACCCAGCCCGAGTTGCGCCTGCTAACTGAGGCTGTGGCTCTTGTGGCGCAAAGATACGATTCAGAGCATGAGCAATAGCAGCGCCGCTTCTCATCGCCGAGCCTCGGTGCTCGGACTAGGTCTGATCGGGGGATCGATCTGTGTTGCACTGCGTGATCGCGGCTGGATTGTGTCTGGTGATGACCACAACCCCGATCGAGTAGCCGAAGCTCTCGAGCGCGGCATGATTCAACATGCCGGAATAGATGCTGATGCAGAAGTGACGTTTGTGGCGGTGCCAGTCACTGCATTGACCGATCAGGTCCAACGGGCTTTACGTGAAACCAAGGGCATCGTGACAGACGTCGGAAGTGTGAAGGCCGGTGTTGCCCGCGAGATTAATGATGCTCGTTTTGTTGGTGGACACCCGATGGCTGGTAGCGAACTTGAAGGTCTTGATGGCGCCGATCCCGAGTTATTCGTTGGAGCGGTGTGGGTGTTGACACCAACAGCTGCAACATCCGATCGTGCATTCGCAACAGTTGCGGCCATTGTGAGCGATCTCGGTGCCGAAGTGATTGGTTTAGAGCCAGAGCGACACGACGAACTTGTTGCAGTTGTCAGTCATGTTCCGCACCTCACTGCTGCGACATTGATGGGAGTTGCAAATTCTCGGGCCACCGAACATGCTGCGCTTCTCCGATTGGCTGCTGGTGGATTTCGTGATATGACGAGAATTGCATCTGGTCATCCAGCGATCTGGCTTGATATTTGCGCCGAAAATCGTACGGCCATTATCAGTACTCTGTCATCGCTCATTGATGGTCTCTCGGGAATGCGTTCGGCAGTTGAATCCGGAGATCGAACAGAACTATTGCGACGCCTCACCTTGGCTCGTGAAGCACGTGCCAATCTGCCAAATCGAATGAAGGCTCTGGAAGAACTTTCAGAGGTCCGTATTCCGATTCCCGATCGGGCTGGTGCTGCGGCTGAAGTATTCACCTTGGCTGCTGAACTTGGTGTCAACATTCCGAACTTTGAAGTAGTGCACTCAGTTGAAGGCGACCGCGGCATTGCTGTCGTACTTGTTGAAACGTCAGTTGTTGAACTCTTCCGTGGTGGATTGATGGCGCGTGGTTTTCGGCCGGCTGTCCAGCGATTGGCCGAATAGGCAATGACCTTGATTCTTGACACTGCAACACAGCCACTCAAGGCCGTGATCTCAGTCCCTGGATCGAAAAGTATTGCGAACCGGGCCCTCATCTGTGCGGCATTAGCCGATGGAACGACAACGCTGAGCAATCTTGCATCGGGCGATGACACGGCGGCGATGATCGATTGTTTGCGAGCGCTGCACATTGAGATCAAAGTTGACGGCACAACTGCAACGATCATTGGTTCGGATGGACGCCCAAACGGCGGAGGCGAATTAAACGCGCGGCTTGCGGGAACGACTTCGCGATTTATGACGGCACTTGCTGCATTGTCGGCTGTGCCTTCGTTGATCACCGGTGACGCTCCACTGTGTCACCGACCAATGAAGCCGTTACATGATGCGCTGACGCAACTTGGTGCCCATGTGAAGTCGGTTGATCAATCTGGACATCTGCCAGTATGGGTCTCGGGTGACGCACTTGATGGTGGGACAGTCTCGATTCCTGGTGACATCAGTAGTCAATACGTGTCGGCTTTGATGATGATTGGTCCATATCTTGCCGAAGGTATACGGTTGCAACTCACCTCGCCGTTGGTGTCGCGTCCGTATGTGGCGATTACTGCTTCGGTCATGAGTTCGTTCGGTGCTACGGGCATAGCAATTGGTGATCACACAATTGGCGTTGAACCAAGTGCGTACACCGCCACTAGTTACGCCATTGAAGCCGATGCGTCATCGGCCTCTTATCCGTTGGCTGCTGCAGCGATTGCTGGTGGATCAGTCAAGGTTCTTGGTGTTGGTCAACCTGCATTGCAAGGTGATGCGGCATTTGTTGAAGTGCTCAAGACCATGGGTTGCGCCACTCAAGCAACTGGAGAGTCACTTGAAGTTAAATCAACTGGGGTGTTGCACGGCATCGAGATCAATATGGCCGACATGTCCGATTTGGTCCCGACTTTGGCGGTCGTCGCAGTATTTGCCGATTCGCCAACGCGTATTACCGGCGTGGGGTTTATCCGTCAAAAAGAGAGTGACCGCATTGGCGATTTAGTAACTGGTCTGAAAAAGATTGGATGCGATGCTGTTGAAGAAGACGACGGCATCTTGATTCGTCCGGTCAAAATCGATCAACTTCATGGTGCCGAGTTATCAACACATGACGATCACCGCTTGGCAATGGCGTGGTCGTTACTGGCTCTGCGCGTTTCAGGGATCTCAATTGATGAACCTGAGGTCGTGAGCAAGAGCTGGCCCGAATGGTGGGACGTGCGATCCACTTTGTTGAACGTCTCGGCGAACTAAAGTTGTCTTGATATGAATTCTCCGAGCAATCTCCCGATCGGTCATTCTGGGGAGAACGCAGTTCGGGTTGCTGCCTTCGATGTCGATCACACCCTGACCAACAAAGACTGCGTCGTTCCATTTTTACGTGAAGTGGCTGGTTGGCACTTATATGTCGGTCTCGTGTGGCGGGTATTGCCATTGAGTCGAGCGCTTTTTGCTCGCGATCGTGACCGTGTGAAAGCAGTCGCCACAAGGGCTGCACTTGCGGGACGGTCAGTTGAACAGGTTGATGCCACGGCCCGTGGGTTTGCATCGCGTGCATTTCCCGCCTGGTTGCGCGACGACACAGTGAAGCGTTTGCGTTGGCATCATTCGCAGGGTCACAAGGTGGTCCTGGTGTCGGCTTCGTACAGTTTGTATCTGAAATATCTTGGCAAGTTGCTCGGCTGCGATGCAGTGATGGGCACTGAATGCGAAACAAATTCGGGTGCGCAGTTCACGGGGTCACTCGTCGGCGCGAACTGTCGCGGTGCAGAGAAAGAACGCCGCTTACGTGAATGGCTTGATGGTGAAGGATTCGGTTCGTATGTGTTGTACGCCTATGGCGATTCTGCGGGTGATGACCAAATGTTGGCAATGGCCGATCATGCGTTTCGAATTACAAAAGAGTGTGTCGCCGAAGTGCCAGAATTGAGTGCAGTATGACAATGCCACCATTGCTCAAAGAAGCCCGTCCAAAACAGTGGGCGAAAAACATTTTGGTGTTTGCTGCGCCTGGGGCGGCCGGTGTCTTAAATGAGTGGGGCAGTTTGTGGCGCACCTTGCTTTGTTTCGTTGCGCTGTCTTTGACGGCGAGCGGAACATATTTTTGGAACGACATTCTGGATGTTGAAGCCGATCGGGTTCATCCGACGAAGTGTCGCCGACCGATCGCCGCTGGATTAGTCAGTATCAATACGGCTCGTATTGTCGGCACATTGTTGTTGGTCTCTGGGATTGCCGTTGGCTTTATTCCTGATTGGCGCTGTGGTGTCGCAGTTATTGTCTACGTGGTTTTGACGGTGAGCTATTCAACGGTATTGAAACATCAGCCAGTTTTAGACCTCTTGGCAGTTGCGGGTGGGTTCGTGATTCGAGCGATCGCCGGCGCTGAAGCTTCATCGGTCGAAATGTCAACTTGGTTTTTGTTGTGCGCAAGTTTCGGGGCGCTGTTTATTGTGACTGGTAAGCGTTATGCCGAGATGAAAGAACTGGGTGAAGGCAATGGGTCAACCCGTTCAACGTTGATGGCATACAGCCTCGATTACTTGCGTATGGTTTTGGCGGTCAGTCTGGGTGCAACATTGGTGGCCTATTGCACGTGGGCGTTCGCGACAAAAGAAATTTCGGGTTCATCGTGGCCTTCGTATGAGTTGTCCATCATCCCGATGTTGGCCGCGCTCATGCGCTACTTATTGGCTCTTGAACAAGGTCGCGGAGGTGCTCCTGAAGAGGTATTTGCATCCGACCGCACATTGCAGGTTTTAGGCCTCATTTGGGTGATTATCTTCGGATTAGGCGTGTACGTCGGCTGATCTAGCCCGAGTGCTCAGTTGAGTTTCGACTCACTGAGTAAGATTTGCCTGCTCATGGAAACCGACTTCACAACTTCGCGCCTCACTGGCTGGGGTCAAACCTCGCCGAGCTCTGCTCGCACGGCTGAGGTGTCTCGTGGAGATGTTGCTGCATTCATTAAGGATTCAAATCGGCGTGGCGTTTTAATGCGTGGACTTGGGCGCTCGTACGGTGATGCTGCTCAGAATGCTGGTGGGGTAGTGCTCACCCTCAAAGGTTCTGCACAAGAGGCAGTCCTTGATGTTGAGGCTGGAACATTAACTGCCGGAGCTGGCGTGAGTTTGCACGACTTGTTGAAGGTCATTGTGCCGCGAGGTTTTTTCGTTCCAGTGACTCCGGGAACTCGGTTTGTCACAGTTGGTGGAGCAGTTGCTTCAGATATTCACGGCAAGAATCACCACGTCGAGGGAAGTTTCGGAAATCACGTTCGACGCCTGACGTTGATGTTGGCTGACGGAACCATTCACGAAATTGGTCCAGAACAAAACCCAAGTTTGTTTTGGGCAACGGTCGGTGGAATGGGATTAACCGGAGTCATCCTTGATGCCACCTTCGCGTTGATTCCGATTGAAACCAGTTTGTGCACCGTGAATACCATTCGTTGCCGCAATATCGATGTGCTGATCGAAGAAATGTCCCATGGCGATGACGATTATCGCTATTCAGTTGCGTGGGCCGATTTATTGGCAACTGGATCACGTTTAGGGCGCAGTGTTCTGTGGCGTGGGGACCATACGAAACTTGCTGAACTGTCAAGCAAGGATGCAGCGAACGCATTGCGGTACCAGCCTCGGCATTTGGCAACCGTGCCGCCAGTTGTGCCTTCATTTGGATTTGTGAACAAACTGTCGTCCACTGTGTTCAATGAACTGTGGTTTCGTAAAGAACCTCGCCGCAAAGAAGGCGGTCATAAATCAATACCGTCGTATTTCCATCCACTTGATGCAATTGGTTCATGGAATCGCTTATACGGTGCGGGCGGATTTTTGCAGTATCAATTTGCGCTTCCTTTTGGTCGCGAAGATGAGTTGCGACAGATCATTGAAAAAGTGGCCGTTTCAAAGACCGCAAGTCCGCTTGTCGTATTGAAACGATTCGGAGCGTCAAACCCTGCTCCGTTGAGCTTTCCGATGCCAGGTTGGACATTGACAGTAGATATTCCGGCACGCGCCGAGGGTCTGGGAATTCTGTTGCACACTATCGATGAAATGGTGATGCAATCTGGTGGTCGGCACTACCTAGCCAAAGATGCGCATACGACTCCGCTCGCGATATCTCGGGGATACCCGCGATTAGAAGAGTGGAAGCAAATACAGCGTTCAGTCGACCCCGATCGCAGATGGCAAAGCGATTTAGCTCGACGACTTGAACTGATTTAGCGATTAGTGAACGACTCAAAGGAAAAGTGATGGAAAACGCTGTAGGCGAAGTGCAAAATATTTTGGTTCTAGGTGGTCGAAGCGAAATCGGAGTCGCGATTGCCCGTGAACTCGTAACACCATCGACCCAACGGGTGACGCTCGCTTGTCGGCAGCCTGTTGAATCCCGAGATGTTGAAGCCTCGTTGGCGCGCAACGGTTTGCGCGTTGAGTCGGTGAGCTTTGATGCGGCTGATACTGCCTCGCATGCCGGGTTTGTCGACAACATCGTTGCGGGTTCCGGCGACCTGGATGTTGTCATTCTGGCTTTTGGGATTTTGGGCAGTCAAGAACAATGTGACGATGATGCTCAGTCAGCTGTGAAGATCGCCCACACTAATTACACGGGCGCGGTATCAATCGCGATGGAAATCACGAAGCGTTTTCGTCAGCAGGGTCATGGACGATTGATTATCTTGTCCAGCGTTGCCGGAGAACGTACGCGTAAAGCCAACTATGTATACGGCTCAACGAAAGCCGGGCTTGACGCATTTGCTCAGGGTCTTTCTGATGCCATGGTCGGTTCGGGCGCGAGCGTGATGATTGTTCGTCCGGGGTTTGTGCATTCGGCAATGACCACTGGCATGAAAGCGGCTCCGTTTTCGACGACGCCCGACGTGGTTGCCAAGTTGACTGTGAAAGGGCTGCGTGCAGGCAAGCGAATCGTGTGGACGCCGGGAATTTTGCGTTGGGTCTTTATGGTGATGCGCCACTTACCAGTTGCTATTTGGCGTCGGATGCCGATGGGCTAAAAGGCCCCACCTCGAGTATGGAAGTGTCTATCCCTGCGTACTTGTCGTTGAAGTCACCATTGCATGTAGGAGTACACGTTCCATCGGGGCGTGGCGGAACCGGAACTCGTACTTCGACTGCGTAGTCGTACTGAGGTTCATAAGGGGCGTCGTACGGACCAATACCGTCACCTTGTGAACACTTTTGGTACAACCGCACGAGATCGTGTTGATACGAACCGCGCAAGCAGAAATAGTTTTCAACTATTTGGTTCGGGGCATCGGGTCCGAAGGCGACCGATTCATTTGGTTCGATCCAACCCGACCAGAAACGCGTCAGCACGAGCCAATCGGCACTGGCGACATCGTCGGCTAAGCGAGAACCAGCTTTGTCGGCGAGGCCTGGGTCCATTTCAATGAAGTATGTCGCTGGTGTGAGTTCGGGGAACAAGTGATAGATGAATGCATCGCTATACGACGTGTTGCGCAGGTCGACTGGCCCGACTAGCAGTCGTTCGCCAGCATGCGAAAGTTTGTCGAGATCGGCCACGACTTCTTGAGTTGCTAAATACGGGCGGGTATCGCCCAAATAGAAGTATCGATCACCTCGGGTTACTTGCATCACTTCGGTTTTGCCCGTCACACTTCGCCAGACGAGATCGGTGTACGTGCGAAGAGTGTAAAACGGGCAGATCAGCAAAATGAGAATCATCAAGACTGTCGATGAGGTGGCAACACGAATTGTCGGGTGAATGCGGCGATTGCGTAGTCCGAAGACTTCATAGAGCGCGATGAGCAGCAACGGCCAAGAAATACATGACACCCATAACAAGTGCGCACTGTCAGGTCGTTGCAGTGCCTGGGGGAGCAAACCAATACCGAACAATCCGGCAATAAAGAGCGTAGTGAATCGGGGTGATTCGGTGATGAATGCAAGTTTGTGTTGTCGACGAGCGACCACAGTGACAAATATGGCCACAACTGGCAACATAAAAAACCAAACGAAAAGTTGTCGAGGTGCCGATAGCGATGGCACGCCCCACCACGGAGCAAACTTTTCACTGATCACCTGCAATGCACCTTGGAGGTAATGCCAACTTGGTGGGCGTGGTAACTCTCGACCTGGCCGTAGATGAATGACTGGGTCAAGAAGAACACCACGAATCATCGCTGATGGACCAGCTTGCATGAGATGAATCCAGACTGACGTCAGGCCGAGTATTAGGCCACTGGCACATTGCGCAAGTGTGCGATGCGGCTTCTTCCATAATGCCCAGGCCAAAACAAGGATGAGAGCGAGGGCCAGATCGGGACGGAAAGTGAGAGCAAGACCGGCGAGTAATCCAGCAATGATCCAAGAGTTACGTGAGTTGATTTGTTGCGCGCTCTGATGAACGGCGCGAATCGTGAAGATCACCGACCACAGTGCAATGCCGACTCCACCGCTCCATGCCAATGCCTGAAGTCCGATTGGGGTGAAGACAAAAATCAGCGAGAATAGACCAACTAAAGTCGAAAGTTTCTTGCCCCATGGCCGGCAGAGAACCATCAGACCAACGACGATGAGAAGGTGTTGTAGCAATCCGAAGGTTCGTTCAGAAGTCAGGGTGACGCCAAAGACACGCATCCACAATGACAAGAGATGAAGTGAACCCGGTCCGTATAGATGTAAAAAATCGACGTTGGCGATATCGCCCTTCATGATTCGTTCGGGGAAGACCAGCATGAAGCCTTCTTCCATCGATGAGCCAACCGCTCGATAGAGAGCGGGTAGCGCCAACGCAATTGCTGAACCGACAATCGCAAATGATGCCCATGTCGACAGGGATGCACGATGAAAGGCTCGTTTGATGTGGAAGGTTCCGCCATGTACAAAGGGGTTGTCATTGGGCTGAGTAGAAGACTCGAGGTGTCGGTCCGACATCGCAAACTTTTTTCGAATACGACTGAGTAGCGGGAAGATACCGACGGCCGCGAGGACACAGAGTGCTGGTTCGGCAGGGACTCGAAAGCGCGTCGTGCCGTAAGCGTATATCGCTGTCAATGTGACATTGATAAACAGCGCGCCGAGGGGTAGCAGGCCGGCCCGTCGTTTGCGGATGAGGTATGCGCCGTAAATGGCCGCTGCCGCAAGGCCGTAGTACATGAAGAGTCCGGCTCGGGCGGCATTCTTATTACGACCTTCAATAGGTGCGAATTCGGTGTTCTGCCACGGACGGAAAAGTTCCCACTGGCGACCCACGCGGGCAGCGATGACTTTAGGTAACTCTCCGACATGGTCTTTGGCGTAAGAGAATCCTTTTTCGCGCCAGAAAAGTGACTTCTGGGTTTCATCGCCCGTTGCATCAATTCCTTCGCGACGCAATTGTTCTTGACAATCGAATAACCAAAAACCTATGAATTTTCCAGAATATGCCTCGTCACAATTCGCATAGACAAATAACTCGTTCCCGTTTGTCGAAAGCGGAACAACTTCTTCGAAAGAACGAGTGTTGCGGATGAACCACGGGGCGAGCACGATGAGACATGCCAACGCTGCGATAACGATGTTCTTCGCGCGAGCACGAAGTGAAAGTTCTCGGCGAAGGAATATCCATGGAGCGATCAGGAGAACTGTGAGCAATAATCCCTCGCCGCGTGCAAGTGCTGCAAGGGCAATGAGTGCACCCGTCGCGACGGCCCAACGATATTGAGACGATTTCTGCTGCGAATCTTTCCATCGGTAAGCCGAGTAGACAGCAGCTGTCGTGCATAGAGCCATGAGGCCTTCGGGAAACATCACACCATCAACAAGCCACAAGTTGGGGTAGATCGAAGCGAAAAACATTGCGAGTAAAGCAATGGGGTTGCGATATTTCTGTGGGGCGACTCGTCGTGCAACTAAGCCAACAAAGGCGACGACTCCGGTTCCGATGAGTAGCGACAAAAACTTGTGATCAAAATATGTGGTGCCGCCCAGTCGTGAACTGATGGATAGCACCAGGGGATACAGCGGACCATGTAACGCGCTCGCGTGCCATTGTTGGTAGGCGATGAAGTTCAGTGGTTCGGGAAAGCCGTGGCCGGTGGCGAGCAAATTCGCCGTTGAATGGTAGAAGAGCGGATCTCCGCCGTCGGTACGAGTTGGAGCAACAACGAGCAACGTGCCCAGTCGCACAATAAGTGCTAGGGCAAGCAGGCCGAGGTATGACGTTCGAAACTGTGGAATAACCAACTTGTTATTGGCGATGTAGTTGGCAGTCGTCCAAATACCGATGACAAGCAGTAATCCCAAGGCCGCCGAAGTACAGGCGGCCCATATGAAGCTGGTGAATTGTGGACCAACCAGAGTTTCGACGTTGCCATCAGTATTGAGGATCACTCGCTCGACATGTTGGCGGGTGATGAGATCGACCGAGATTCGAGAGAACAGAAAGAAGCCAGGCGCAAGGTACGCAAGAACAGAAATCGCTCGGTGAGAAAAGTTTGACGAGAGCAGCGGTTGGGTGTGGTCGACATCTGTTGACGTTCGGCCGCGAATGATCGTGACGACGAGCGCTACGAATGCGATGAGAATCGAAAAACCGACGGCCGGTCCGACGAAAAGTTGGCTGTGGCGAAAGAACAAGGCTGTTGAAATCAGGCGGCGAGGAGTGACCTCGAGTTGAGGTTGGGTGACAAGTGCGCCAAGCAAAACTGTCCACCACGAGACATATGTGAGAGACGCAATTGTTGCTATGCGACGGCGGGTAGAAGGACCGGGGTAGAAATACCCAAGACTTGACTGGCCAATAAGAAACAGAGGGAAGATAGCGGCGGCACAAAAAATGATGTCCAGCCAATGATGTTGCGAGCTACCTTCATTGAGCTGAGCAACCATGACGCACAGTCGAATGAAGCCAACAACTCCAAGGAAAGCGGCGGGGCGCCGAATAGACGAGTAAAGGGCGGACGGACTGATTGCACAATGTTAGACAGTGTCAGAGGTTGGCTCGGGGAGTTCGGCCGATGAAGTTGGATACTGATGACTGGTCCGCTGGAATGACCTGAAATTGGCTGATCGGATGGTACTTTCGTGGTGTCGTGAATAACTCTCGCAGTCCTTTTCTTGCCTCGGCGCGACCGCGTTGGAGGCTGGCTGTATCGCTATTTGTGGCGTTGGCTGCCGTCATGTATTGGTGGTGGCCAGGAATCGAGGGTTCTGGCGATCCGATTCATCTACCAGCGGTGTTGGTCATCGGAAACGGCGACTTAAAAGAGGCGCAAACAGTCGTGAGCCGTCGTCTCGTTGAAGAGGGACTCACCGTCGCTTGGGTCGATGCTCCCGAATCATGGTGCGACGTGCCGAGCGAGTTGGCGAGCGTTGACGCGCAACCATCTCTCGGAATCGTCATCTCTCTGAATTCTCCGATTTCATTCAAGTCATGCGATGTATCGCCAGATGTGGCTGCGCAAAATGTTGTTGAGGCGTTACAAAGATTTGAGGCAGATCATTCTGCGATTGCTACTGGTTTATCAGGCGAGGCAGATCCGGTAGTGGCCGTTCTACAAAAACTTGGTGTGCGCGTTGTTGATCCATCGAGCATGTTGGCCGACGTTGATGAGCATGTTGACTGTTTGTGGTGGGACGACTGTCTGCCTGACGAAAATGGTGTTGGCTACGTGATTGTTCGTGATGCAAATGGGTTGACTCTTGCTGGTCAACAACGAGTGGCCCGAATGATCGTGGCAGGGATTCAATGAACATGCGCTCGCTCGCACTCAACGCAAACATTGAGAAGTTGAGAAAAGTCGTGGACGAAAGGCGACTCTTGTCGGCTATCGCCCTGACTGTGATGGTGGGTTTGCCCGCGATTGTCGCGCTTTGTTCAATGATCGGAGTCTCGTGGTATTTGACGGGTGACGTGTCGCATACCGAATTGATGTTGCGGGCGATACCTGACCGTATGCCTCTCATTGGCGTTGCCGCGCGAGTGGGTAATGACATCAATAATCAAGGTTCAACCCCGGGTGCGTCCATGGCCTACGTGCTGTACCCCGTGTACCTTCTTTTTTTACGATCAACTTTTGGTGTGTTTGTCTCGGTGGTCTTTGTTCATCTTGCCGCCATTGCCGCAACTATCGCGCTCGCTCGAAGGTTTGGAGGAACCGCCCTTGGTCTGATCATGGCGTTTGCTTTGGCGGTCATGGTGCGGGCACTTGCACCACGATTTTTTCTTGAACCATGGAATGTGTGGGTGCCCGTATTCGCCTTTTTTGTCTTCTTGCTTTTGCTCTGGGGTCTTGTTCTTGGCCGCCGGCGTTGTCTGCCGTGGGCTGTGCTTGTTGGTACTCATTGCGTACAAACTCACGTCTCATATGTTCCTCTTGTTTTTGGTTCGCTCGTGCTTTTTGGGGCGTACGCATGGTGGGATGCTCGCCGTGCTGGTGAATCCATACGTCGACCGATCATCTGGTCAATGGCGATTGGCGCCTTGATGTGGCTTCCACCAATGATTGAGCAACTTCGTCCTGGGCCGGGCAACCTGCGCCGATTGTGGGATGAGTTCGGCACAACACATGCCGACAATGTTGGCCTGCGCGCTGCAGTGAAGGCGATGATGGGTGAGTTGAACTTGGCTGGGCCTTTCGTAACTGGTCCCGGAAAGGCGCCATACGATGCACCTAACCTGATTGGCTTCCTGGCTTTTGTGTTGCTCTGTGCGATTGGTGTAGTAGTGGCAGTGCGTCGAAGTGATGTGGTAGTGAAAGCGTTACAGGCAGTGATGAGCGTGGTAACCGTCATCGGTCTGATTGCGACATCGCGCGTATTTGGTCGTTTTTACGACTATGTCATTCGTTGGATGTGGGCAGTGGCCGTGATGTGGTTTGTGGTATCTGTCTGGTCAATATGGCGGGCGATGACTCATTCGAATATTCGTGTGCGTCAACGTCTCACTGGCCTATTCTGCGGGGCTTTTCTTGCGGTCATCGTCTGGGGCAGTGTTGATTCTGTTGGGGCGCGTCCCCCATATCAAAATGATTCTCGGTTGGTGGCTGGACTGTCTTCACAACTTGACGGGCAGTTGCTCGAATCGGTCGATTATCTGTTGCGTTGGCATGATCCAGCTGCACTCGGTGGAACTGGTTTTGGACTGTTGCTCGAGATGGAGAAGCAAGGCGATCATCTCTATGTTGACCATTGGGCCGGAGCGGCAGCACGCCCGTATCGGGTTCGCGATGAACTGTCCCCGGGTTCTGTGGACGCGGTTCTGTGGTTGGTGACGGGCGAACAAAACATTGATCGTTTCTCAAAGCGAGATGATGCTGAAAAATTGGCTGAGTTTGATCCTCGATCGCCTTCAGAGAAAATTGAAAGTGACGGTCTACGCACACTCATTGAACAACAGATGTTGGAACTTGAACATCCCGAGTGGATCACTCTTCTTGATTCACAATATGGACACATGCAAATCCTGTTGTTCACCGACATCCCCGATGATCTGTTTGCAAAGGTGGCGCGATATAGCGAGATCAGAGTTCCAGGTGCAGTCTTTGAGGTTCCGGTCGGAGCGCCGTTGTTCCCATGAACCAGATGACTCCTGGGCAATCAGTAGCCGACATGGCAACCGAGATGATCGAATGCGGAGTGCGTCGCGTGCATGTACTTGCATGGCGAGATTTTGCCGACGATGAGGCCGGTGGTAGCGAGGATCACGCCAATGAGTTCATGACGCGTTGGCAGGAGGCAGGACTTTCGGTTCTTCATCGCACGTCGCACGCAGTCGGAAAACCTGAATTAGATGTACGCAACGGATACGACGTGGTTCGACGTGGTAGCCGCTATTCAGTATTCCCACGCACAATGATGGGAGAACTGTCCGGTCGGATGGGTTCATATGACGCGTTGGTTGAAATCTGGAATGGTGTTCCGTGGATGTCTCCCGTGTGGTGTCGAAAGCCCCGAATTTTGATTTTGCATCACATTCATGGGCCAATGTGGAATCAGATGTTTCCACGTCCGATTGCGTCGCTCGGTCGAGCACTCGAAACAAAATTTGCGCCGCCGTTTTATCGCCGTACGCCTACGGTGACGACGTCAGATGACACTCGACAAGAGTTACTACATTTGGGGTGGACACCAGAATTACTCACCACCGGGCCCGTTGGTGTCGATGATTTCTTTAGCCCAGGTGAAGCAAAGACCATCCACCCTTCGATTATTGCTGTCGGTCGACAGGCACCGGTCAAGAGATTCGTCGAACTTTTGGAACAAGTAGCACAGGCACGTCAACGAGTTCCTGATGCAACGTTGACATTGGTCGGCGATGGGCCTGATCGTCCCTTGATTGAAAACTGGATCTCGACACATCAAGCGCAGAGCTGGGTGACTTTAGTGGGTCGGATTTCTCGCGAAGAATTGCGTTCTCATTATCGACGGGCCTGGCTCATCTCAAGTGCTTCGATTGCTGAAGGTTGGGGATTGGCACTCACCGAAGCAGCCGGCTGTGGAACGCCAGCAATCGCTACCGATATCAGTGGTCATCGTTGCTCAGTGCTCGATGGTCGTACCGGACTCTTGGCCCCGCTTCATCAGTTGGGTGAACGAATCGCCGATGTTTTATTGAACCCTCAATTACGTTCGACATTGTCATTGCAAGCCGAGCAACGCGCCCGAACCTTGACTTGGGATTCGTTGGCCGCAGGAGTATTGCAACCCCTTCACGCGCAAGTGATGCTGCGCAAACTATCGCGGTAGTAGTTTTGTCGCTCGCTTCACAAGACCGAGTGCGCCTTGTCGAGCAGTTCGACGGTGGTGTGATGCATCGGCATTGTTTGACTCGGCGCGATTCTGCAAAAACCAGTCGTAACTTTGCTTGAACATATCGCTATTCGACCAGCGCGGACTCCAGTCAAGAATGTCGTGAGCATGAGAAACATCAAACCACATTGACTTTGAGTACATGATCCAATGGTAAGGAGCAAATGGCGCGATATGTAACTTTGCCGCTACCTGCATCGCTAACGAAGTTGGCCGTGCGGGGAGAGATCGCACCCTCGAACCAGTACCTGCGTGGAGACATAGTTCTTCTAGTGCTTGGCGCATTGTTCCAAAACGATCGGTTCCGGCGTTAAAGATATTCGGTCCGAGCGATTGGGACGCGCGCCAGCAAATATCGGCAAGATCTTCCGCATGAATGAATTGATAACGATTGTTTCCGTTGCCAAGGACAAAAGGATCGGCGCCGTCGGCGATCCAATCAAACAAAATGCCGAAGATGCCAAGACGCCCGTGACCAAGAATCGTTCGTGGACGAATGATGCTGACGTCGAGACCATTCGCTATTGCCTGTGTGCAGAGAATTTCCGCTTCCCATTTAGCTTGCCCATAAGCCTCTAAAGGATGGGCTGGAGTATCAGGAAAGACCGGGTTTGAAGTTGGTACGCCGAAAATTGCACTCGATGAAGTATGCACAACTTTTTGAACTCCTGCCGACAAGCATGAATCAAGGAGAATTTTGGTGCCATCAATGTTGACAGTGCGTAACAGCGTACGATCTTTGGCAAGGGGTACTTGAGCGACATTGTTAAAGACGAACTCGGCTTTTTGCACGACCTGTTGAACTACCGATTGATTGCGAATATCGCCTTGGATGTACTCAATGTCTGCTCGTCGATCGGTTGACAAAGAAATATCTAACACACGTACATGGTGACCTTCGTTCAGAAGTCGGTCAACGAGCAATGAGCCAAAATATCCGTTTCCGCCGGTCACAAGACTGATGGTCATAATTCAATGCCTTGTTCGGCGCACCAGCGAATGCTTTGTCGCATGCCTTCGTACAACGAAGTTTGAGGGATGTAGCCGAGTTCAGATGTCGATGCTGAAATATCGCAGGCGATTGTTTTATTCATTTCTCCGAGCACATGAACTTGCTGCACGTATCTGCCAGTCTTCTGGATGAGCGCATCGGCGGTTTCGGCGAAGCTTCCAACAATATTTGGGATACGTAGGCGATTCGTTTTTACATCATGGCCTTCATCACGCAGTGCCTGACCGACAAGAGAAACTATTTCGCTCACACGGTACGGAGTTTGATCGGCGATCCACCACCCCTTTCCGGGTTCGCCGGTCCACTGACGAGCCCGGAAAACACCGTCCACAAGGTTGTCAATAAACACCATTGAACGATGTTGCGAGCCATCTCCGAAGACGGGGAAACGACCGGCTTTCACCATAGAAAAGAATGTGGTTTGGCGAGCAGGCTGAAATGGCCCGTAAAACCAAGGTGGTCGGACAATGACTGCGTGTAATCCCTGAGAAACTGCTTCTTGGACGGCTATTTCGCCGCGCATCTTTGATTCGCCATATGCCATGTACGGATTGAATGGTTCGATCGACCTGAAGAGATCTTTCGAGTGGGGGTTATTGCCGAAAGGGCTGTTTGACGAGACATGAACGACTTTTCGCGCGTGATGATCTAGCGCGAACTTCATAATGTTTCGAGTACCAACTTCATTGACTTGATAGAGATCTTGGATCTTCTTTGGGTGGATAATTCCAGCCGTATGGATGAGATCAAAACTGGACTCGTTATCAGGATTCAGATCGACAAGCACAGAATTGATCGCGTCGGTTGAAGTGACATCGCAGAGACGAATATCTGACTTGACCGTTGAAATGCCCACAAGTTCTGCTTCGAGTAGTTTCTTTTCTTCGTTGGTACGTACAAGAGCGACGTATCGCGAAATGCCAAGACTCTGAGCGTTCGCCACGATATGAGAACTGAGAGCCCGGCCAAGCCAGCCCCCTGCGCCAGTCACTACAAGAGGTGCAGGCGAGTCCGAGAGATGAAGAGTTTTAGACATTCCGTTTCTCATGAGATATGAAGTGCCGAATATTGCGAATTGCGATTGCCATCACGCTTGCTTGTGGATTGACCCCAGGAGCATCAGGGAGTAACGACGCATCATTGACATAGACGTTATGGGTGTCATGTATTTTTCCGAAGCTGTCTGCCCCACACAACGCACGATTTTCTCCCATGGCAACAGTTGAGCACAAGTGGACGCTCATGACACTGGCCTTCATGGCATTAAAGCTGTTTTGAAGTTGGGTCAAGTCATTGCGTCCGCGCACGATTGGCGCATCTCGAAATGATGGGAAGACTTCGGTCGCTCCCGCTTCAAGCATGAGCAGCGATAGCCGTGATAAGCCGCTTCGTAATAACTCGCGATCGCGTCGTGTGAGGCGGTACGTGACGATTGGATCTTTGAGGCCTGGCACCGAAATGACACGCCCGCGTCCAACGCTCGTAATTGCGGCGTAGTAGATCGCCATATTGCGCCACTGCTCGATAGCACTTCCAAACTGTGACCATTGATCGAGTAAGGCCAAAGCCATTAAGCCGGCATGACTTGCCGAGCCACCAAATGAAAGATCGGGGGCAAATTCTTTGACTTGGTGTACGGGAACGTCATCGGGGATGTTGATGGCTTCGGAAAAACGGGCTGCCAATTTGACAGTCGGATGGACCGCAAGTGAGTTACCGATATTTTTGTGTAAGCCTGAGCGTTGCAGAATTGCTGGTGTTTGGATTGCCCCACCACAAACGAAAACATATTTGAATGAAATTCTTGCGGTCTTGCCCGTGCCGAGAGTGACTTCGGCACTGGTAGCTGAAGTATTTTTCATGTGGAGTTTATTCACTCGGCAATTTGTCAAGATGCGAGCGCCACTTTGCGCGGCGCGCGGTAGATAGGTTCGCGTCATCGACTGCCGTTGACCCTGGCGCACATCATTATTGGGATATTTCATCCATCGGGGACTTTCATCGAATTGCCAACCGAGTGATTCGGCTCCGCGACGTAAAAGTTCACTTGGTTTGCTCGCTGGACCAGGTAGGGGGGTGACGTGAATAGCTTGTTCGACTTCGGTGGCAATCGAGAGCAAACTGTCAGGATCAAGTTCATTAATTTGCCAGCGGTCGCGCCAGCGTTCAATGACTTCACCTGGCGGACGTCGATACAATCCACTATTGACTTCAGTTCCACCCCCGGCACACCGACCTTCGGTGTAGGCAATGCTGGGTAGGCCGAGAGCGACAGTCACTCCGCCTGAGCGATACTGCTGATCCATCTGCTCGAGGGAAAATGGAGCGACCGATCCTTGTTCAACCCACTTTCCCTCTTCAACAACGATGACATCAAATCCGGCTTCGGCAAGAAGGGCTGCAGTCGGTGCTCCACCAGCGCCAGATCCGATAACGAGAACATCACAAGAAGATGATGAGTCTGCTTCTGTCCAAAATTGAGTTGGCTGAGTCGGATTCACAAGTGCGATCCATCACTCGTTGAGCCATCGTGACGGGTATCAGGCCAGGTTTCCCAAATAAAGGCATACGAAAGTGAACGAATCAATCGGAAATACTCACTGATGAGAGGTAGATGAGTGTGGCTAATTCTGACGACGAATTGCTCGGGTGAAATACCACCAATCAACCGAACGGCAGCCGCGATCATCGTGACGCCGATACGCATGTGGCTTGGCAAAGTTCTGATTCGACGAACGGTGAAATTGGCTGCTTGTTCTGCAACATCGGCGGAAACTTTGGGAAGATCCGAACGCAAAATGCTTAAGGCTGTTGGATGCACCAAGAAGTGAAGAGACGGTGCGCGTTGCATAACAGAGTCAAGGTTAGTGCCTCAGTGGGTCGAGAGTCAGTGAGGGCAAGCCCGGAGCAACCACGGATTCTTGACTAAGGTTGCACTATGCCCCAAGTGATTCAGCGCGTTTCGATGTGGCGTTACGTGCTGATCGGAACGATTTTGGCGACTTTGCCCGCTCTCATTGCACTAGTGACGCTTCTTCGGGGAAACCACTGGTATCCCGCAGGTGATATGGCTCAGGCCGAGTTGCATATGCGGGGATTTTTTGATCATCCACCTTTAGTCGGAGCAGCCGGACGAATAGTTGACGACAACGGTCTTCAGGGCTCTCATCCCGGCCCTGGTCTATGGGTTGCGATGTTGCCGGTTTATTTGTTGGGAGGTCGCAGTAGCGGTGCTCTCATGGCCGCTGTCGCGAGTGTCCATATTGCATCTGTCGCAACTGCTTTGTGGTTGGCAATTCGTCGCGGCGGTAAACTTTTTGGTGGGCTGATCGCGATTTTTTGCTTAGCAATCATTCGTGCATCGGGTCCGGATTTCATGATCGAGCCGTGGAACCCGTGGCTCGCAGTTCTGCCCTTTTTGGTGTTCGTTTTTTTGATAGGCGAATCAATTTCATCGTCGTCAACAAATCAAACACGTCTTCGTTATTTGGTCGGCTCCGTAGTGGTTGGAAGCTATTGCATTCAGTGTCATGCCGGATATGTGGTACTTGTCGGTGGTGCAGTTGTTGCCGCGTTATTGACAATGCTTCTGGGTGAACGAACGTCGGCAGATCGCTTGGGTAAAACGACAAAAGCGATCGGTAGCACCGCTGGTGTCTTCGTCTTAGTGTGGTCACCAGTACTGATTGATCAATGGCGTCGTACTCCGGGCAACTTGACAGTCTTATGGCAACATTTTGGCTCACCATCTGAGCCCACGATTCCATTGCGAGATGCGGTACGAGTGATCGCTACTCAGATGAATGTGTTTGGTCCATGGCTCACTGGTCCAGGTGCACATGCGCCATCCGAATCTTGGGCTCGCTACATTGGATGTTTTGTTTTTGTGGCCCTTTGGGTCGGCGCAACTTTGGTGGCGTCGCGTCAACATGAACGGGTGATGTTGCGTTGGCAGATGATGTTGGCTGGATTTTTAGCTTTAGGGATGTTGTCAATCCTTCGAATTTTCGGTCCGTATTTTGAATACACCGTGCGCTGGTTCTGGATATTGGCTGGGTTTACCTTGGCTCATTCATTACTTGTACTCATTCGATTAACAAGTGGGCGGAGCGCTTTACCATTCATTCGACAAACAAAAATTGTTCTCCTTGGTTCGGTGCTGATTGCAACAGGCGTTTTTGCGAGCGCAGTGCAGGCTCATGATCGAGCGCATTTGCCAGGTCCAACTGATTCGTCCATTGTGGGACAACTTGTACCACAGGCACTGACAAGACTTGAAAGTGATAAGAAGTACCTCCTTCGGATGTACGACCCCTACACACTCAATGCCACAGGATTTGGTTCGGTCCTTGAACTTGAACGTCAAGGCATTCACGTTGGAGTTGAATGGTTTCAGGCTGCGGCAGCGCTTCCGCACCGTGTGATGAGCGAGAATGAGGCCGACGAAATCTTGTGGGTTGTGGTTGGGCCAGCCATCTCTCGAGCAAATGTGGATCCAACGTTAACCCGAATCGCTTATGTCAATCCGCGTACTGCTGCTGAGGAAGCTCACGCGCAACAGTTGTTGCAAGATATAGCTGCGGGGCTCATTGCATCTGGACGAGAAGACTTGGTCGCAGCTCTTGATACGCCGGGAGCGTCCCTGATTTTTGCCGAACCACCACTTCCAATCGATCTCGCTGAAATGGTGAAAGATCTCATTTTGCTTGGTCAGCCAGTCGCCATGTATTCGGCAACGCCCGGGGTGCAAGTTCCATCGCTCGAGCCTGATGCATCACTAGAGTGACTCCGTGCTCGTTGCTGTAGTTCTACCCACCTATAACGAAAGCGAAAACATTGCCCGTTTGCTGACCCAACTCCGGCAGGTGTTGCCAGATAGTCGGTTGTGTGTAGTCGACGACAACAGTCCCGACGGAACTGGTGATATCGCAGAGCGATGCGCGGTTGAACTTGGCGGAATTGAAGTCTTGCACCGACCCGGCAAGCAAGGTCTCGGTAGTGCCTATCGTCAGGGTTTCTCGCATGTGATCGCGCAGGGCGTTGACGTCATTGTTTCGATGGACGTTGATTTCTCACACGATCCGTTATCGATTCCGGCAATGCTGGCAGCAATTGAATCTGGTTCAGATGCAGTCATTGGTTCGCGTTATGTGAACGGTGGTGGCACCAAGAATTGGCCGATACATCGCCGATTGCTATCACGTTGGGGCAATTTGTATACCGCTGCGGTGCTCGGGGTGAAAGTTCGCGACTGCACCTCAGGGTTTCGTGCATACCGAGCGTCGGCGTTGGCTGGAATAGCTCCCGAGACAACCAAAGCCGAGGGTTACGCGTTTCTTTCAGAACTAGTTGTTCGACTGACGCGTCGCGGAATGAAAATTAGTGAGGTCCCGATTCTTTTTGTTGATCGCGAAAATGGAACGTCAAAGATGTCCGGACGAATCATTGCTGAGTCGATGTTGCTTGTGACCCGATGGGGTCTTGCACATCGTTGGAACCAGGCAAAAAGTTTTCTAGATACAAAACTGCGGAATCGTAAGAACTAACGCTTGAGCAGCGGTCCAAGTTTGTCGCCAACTTTTGAATAGCGCACAATGCAGTACACCGCACGGACACCATCTCGCCAGCCAATTTTCTTGCCTTCGTCATAGGTGCGACCTGAATAAGAAATTCCGACCTCGTAAATACGTACCCGCGATTTAGCAAGCTTTGCCGTAATTTCGGGTTCAAACCCGAATCGATCTTCTTCAATGTTGATCGACTGAATGACTTCACGTCGGAAACACTTGTAACAAGTTTCCATGTCGGTGAGGTTGAGATCGGTAAACATATTCGACATCAAGGTCAAGAATTTATTGCCAAGGCTGTGCCAGAAATAGAGAACGCGGTGTGGGCGACCACTTAAAAATCGCGATCCGAAGACGACATCGGCTCGATCGTCAAGCAATGGCTCAAGCACGAGCGGGTATTCGGAAGGGTCGTATTCGAGGTCGGCATCTTGCACGATGACAAACTCGGACGTGGCGTGCTGGAAGCCGGTACGAAGAGCGGCTCCTTTGCCTTTGTTGACCTCGTGAAGTACGACGCGCACTTTGGCATTATCGATACTCGCCAAAATCTCACGGGACCGATCTTTGGATCCATCATCAACGACGATGATCTCGGCGACCCATTTTGAAGCAAGGACCAAATTAATGAGTGATTGAATCGTTGCTTCTTCGTTGTAGCACGGGATAACCACGCTGAGGCAGGGACGAACTTTGGTAGTCACAATGGAGAAACGCTAGCGGTTGGGTCGGCAGGTTCATTCTGCTTGGGGCGGGCAGTCATCCAAGTTGACAGCGAAATGAGGACGATTCCGAGCAAAATGGGGCGATGTGATCGACGAAAGACCGATGGCCAGCCGAAACTCGGCGCTGCACCGGTGCGGATTTGTTGGGCGACGAGGAACAACATCCCGAGCGTGATCAGGGCGATTCCAATTTTCGGTAGGCGTTTTGAGGTGAACGAATGAGTCGCCAATATTCCGGCGAGAAGCCCGTACAGCGGGGAGATGATCAAGGCTCCTAAAGCAAGGGCACAAGTCGTGAATGCGACTCTCGACAAATCAGTGGCGGCGATTTTGCCCACTATTGAATCGGGGCGAAGTTTGCGACGCCGTATTTTTGGAATACCGAGAATGATCAGACAGATCAGTAAGCCGATCACCGTGATGGCGATGCCGATCCACATCCGAACCTGTGGAGTCCAATTCGTTTCGAATGGGGTGTTGTCTTGGGTTGCAGGGAGTTTCCAGAGCAAGCGCCCACCCGCGCTCGCGATTGGAGCGTTGAGGGTTTGGCCTGACAGTGATCCTTCCCATCCGATATTCCAGCCATCATTCAATTCAAGCCAGCAACCCGATGTACATGAGGTGATTGAAGTTGTTCGGTTGGTGCGTGATTGAGTGATAGCGGAGACTTGTGACGGCTCAGGAATTTTCGCAAGGGCTGAACGTAAAACAATGCGATCTATGGTGACTGATGCATTGAGTGAACTTTGCAGAATCCGATCGCCTGGTACTAAGAAAAGACTTTCGCAACCTTCAATCGTGATGGTATTGCCGAGAGATTGCGTGATTCGTACAGGAATCTTCTGATAATCAAGTTGTACAAGATCATCGCGACATTGATCATCTGTGGTGATTTCCGTAGAACTTGTTGCTTGTGCCGTCAAAGTGAAATTGTCGTCGTGGGCGACATAGAAGGTTCGGTTGATTGACAGCTCGGGATCTTGACGAAGGGCCTTGTATCCATCGGTTCGTAAGCGAGTAAATACATACGAAACTGGAGTTGATGAAGATGCAACAGAGGTTGCATCACTCGGAACTCTGATGACTTCGGGCTGTTGTGAAGATGCCGATAATATTTCTGCCCAACCCACAGGAAGTTGATCGTCTCCAGAAGTGACGCCATCAATTCTGATGCGAACTGTGTTTCCTGGCTGATCAAGTTCGATTTTTGTCATTGATGCACTTAGATCTATTGCCTGCTGAGTCCAAGGCGAACTATCAACACTGACCGATATTGAAGAGATCTCTCGTTGGTCGGCGGAGAATTGCGCAGGGACGAGTTCAAGGTGATCAACTTTGGGAACACCAATATTGCTTGTATACGTCAAGACCTGTCCAACTGGATTATTTCCCCAACCGATTGACCACGAAGTATCAACATTCCCATCGTTGGCATTGCCCGGGCGATACTCGGGTAAGTACGACAGCAGTGCGCCATACGCCGTTGCTGACATGGTGGTTCTAGAGTTGTTCTCGGCGATTGATTGCGTCTTGATGCGATCAATCGCCAATGGGAAGACCGGTAATCGATTATCGAATGCATCAAAGGAGTCAACAAGTGCTGACGTTCCTTCGGTTGCTCCCCACACTTCTTGCGACCCACGCCATTGGTGGGCGCGCTTGCGATTGCTGTCGGTCACGATGACTTCGGGGGCATTTGCTATGGCATCAGTCAGTGCCACAGAGTCAAGTGCAGCCGAAGCAAGAACTGAACTCTTTCCATCAATCAATCCTGCAGCAGCAATATCAACGATTCCGGTGCCGTCTCCCGAAACAACGATCGGGTAGTCGGTGATTCGAGCACCAGCGGGCGCATCATTTACTTCGTACAGAGAAATTTCAGGTAAAGCTGTTGGTGGAAAATCTTGTAGATCGTTGGTTTCGAAATCGGAGGCGAGATTGATGGATGGCTCACCAAAGTCTCCGATGGGTGTGAGACCAGGAGCCGAAGCAATAAGTGCTGCTGATCGTTCAGGGCGATGCACGCCAAATCGCTCGTATTGATACGAATTCACAACCATGACGGTGTCTGCGCCAAGTAGCCGCGCAATGGGGGCAATGCTGTTGGCGTCGGCTGTTCCATTTTGAAATGAATCGTCGAGGGCATACAGCAAATCCATGAATGGAGCGCTTCCTAACGGCAGCCAATCACGCGTGATCAATGGCTTCTTGGTGATTCCAGGGAGAATCGGATCGACTGGATAGCCCCAACGATAGGCCGCTGATTCGATACCAGGAAGAATCAAAACTGAACCGGTATGTCCAGCGTCAAAACGTTGATCGAGCAATGTGGCAGCTTTGGTCCAAGCCGTTGGCAATTCCTCTGGACGTGAAATCGCTGGATCGATGTAGCGACCGCCGAAAAGTGCGGGCACATTGAGGCAAACGAACAGGAGTGTGAAAGGCAGAACCGCGTGAGTGAGGCGAGGCGAACGTTGCGCAAAAAAGGTCATTGCCCGATGTGCGAATATCGCCAGACCAATTGCTAGAGCCAACGCAATCAATGGGACTGCACGAGATGATGATCGCAAAGCCAAACTCACTGCACTCTTGGGGTGATGAGAAAAGTACGACCATAAAGGTGACGGCGAATCTGAGGGATATGCGCCGACCGACAGCACGACTCCAATGAGAAGCATCAAACTGAGCGGTCGTTTGAGTTTGTGATGGCACAGAAGGCCAAGACAGCCAGCGACGACTAAAACAACTCCAACGACAATGATCAACAGATTGTTTTGGTAGGGCGTCGACGCCGAAGTGAGCGCAGTGATTTTGTTGCGATCGTAAAACAGCCAGTAACCAAGACCACGAAGTGCTTCAGTTGCAGTAGACGTTGCTGATGTTGATTGAAGAGCCTCGCTGTACGAGAGCACTGGTGCTCCATATTTGCCTTGCACCGATAAGCCAGCAGCCCACCAAGCACTCATGACTGCTGAAATGAGACCAAGTAGACCTGTCAGTGATAGTGCTCGCTTCCACGAAATTTTGCGAGTGCTCCAGGCGTCAATCAGCCAGATGACTGGTGCTGGGGCAATCATAAGAAGTGCGGTGGCGTTCAATCCTCCCGACGACATGATGATTAATCCAAAAACTGCAAAGTACTTCAGCTTTGGTTCATGGATGATTTTGAGAGTCAGACCAACGATCCAGGGAAGAAGCGCCCACGGTAAAAGCAAAGCTGATGTACGCGAAATATATGGCAATACATATGGCGAGAGTTGATAAGCGACTCCAGCGATGAAATATGACTTTGCGGGAAGTTCAAGCAACTTCGCGAGCCATCGCGCGCCGAGACCGGCGAGCAGAAGAAGAGATCCGAGCCAAAGTCGATGGGCGATCCAATCTGGAATATTCAGCCAATCAAAAAAAGCGAACCAAGGACCAGTCGGCCATAGGTATCCGACGTTTTGGTGGGGGACCCATCCACCGAGTTGACGGTTATCCCACGTCCAGGCGGCATCACTGAGTAACCGGCCCGGATTGAGATATAGGTACAACTTGGTGTCGGCTGGCAATTTGCCTGGGGCGGACAGTAATAGCGGAAGATAGGCGAGCAGAGCAATAATGCAGACGTCGTAACGACGACGCAGCCATTGAGTCACGGAATCGCCCCGTAGGCGCCGTACAACGCTGTGAGTGCAGTTAAGCCACACATAAATAGCCCAACAAGGTACGGCCACCATTCTTTGCGCTTTGGATGATCAAGCCAAACCGCAGCGGCGATGAAGAGTGGAAATGCCGTAAAGATGAAACGAGGGCGCGCTGTCACAGTGGCGGGTAACAACATCAAAGCAATAACAACGGCACTGTAGGCAAGTGCTGGCAATGGAATGCGATGTTTCTTCCAGACCAACCACAACAAAAAGAGTGTCAAGACAAATGAAGCCGCGGTAATGAGGTCGGTTGGGGAGGTGAGGGGTTGTGTAAAAGCCTCGAGTGTTCGTCGGATGGCGGTCAGCCCGAAACTCGCACCTTCTTTCCAAGCCTCGCCTTGGACTCTGAACCACACCCCTGATTCATCGGCATGATTATTGATCCACAATTGATATCCGATGAAACCAATAGGTGATAACAGGGGTGCGATAAATGGGCGAAGAGATTTTGTGTGTCGCCATGCCAAGAAGGCTGCTACAGCGCATGCGGCGATGACCGCAATTCCATTGGGTCGAGTGGCTGTCGCCAGCATCGCAACAACACCAGCCCAAAGCCATTTTTCTTTTTGCAACAAATACAAACAGGCAGCTGCTAAGAAAAGTAACAATGCTTCGCTGTATGCGAATGACAACACAAAACTTCCAGGAAATAACGCGCACAAAATCATTGCTCGCTTGGCAACAGAAACTCCAAACCATGAACGAGCGAGCAGTCCGATGAGAAGAATAAACCCAGCGCCGAGCGCGAAGTTCAAAAACAATGCTGCCAAGGTGTCGCCGCCAGGCAAGACGGCGTTGACGATTCGAACGAGATTCGGGTATGCGGGAAAGAATGCCAGACGTGCTTGGGTGTCGTCGTACGTAATGTGCTGTGGAACAAAAGTTGGATAGCCGTAGCGAACGATGCGCATGTACCAGATGCCATCCCACGACGTAAGTACATCAAGGATCATCGAACCCGCGGATTTGGGTAGCGAACCAGATCGAGCGTGTGGATCTACTTTTCCTAAGAAGCCCCAGACAAGATGCTCTTTGATCTTGTTTTCGTCAGCCCGAAGTTCGGCCGCAACAATGGCGGCTCCCACCATGATTGCCAAGCGCGAAAAGAGATACGCCAAACTCGCATGCTTAAGGGCCGATCGCCACAGACTGGAATCGTCCTGGTTGGCTATTGGAGGAGGGGAGTTGCTCGCGGTGTCAGGCATAGGCAGGTGCACAAAAGCGCACATCACGACGCTAACACGGGGCACTGAGGCTCTCAGGACTAGTAGTGGCATCACGCGATTCGGCAGAATGGCTACATGAGCCCTGCCCAGTCACCAACACCAGTCATCGTCCTCGAGCGGCCAATCCCGGGAGTGATCGTGATTCGATTGAATCGCCCGGATCGACTCAATGCCATGACGACCGAACTCGTTGAGGGACTGCATCAGGTGCTTGATCGCATTGCGATAGACGCGGATTGTCGAGTCGTGATCTTGACTGGCGCGGGTCGGGGATTTTGCGCTGGTCTTGATCTCACTGGATACGGGGATGCCCCAAATACCGAAGATTTCGGTGCTGTTCAGCGGTCGTTCGCGGTGCAAAAGCATATTGCGGGATTGATGTCGCATATGCGCTCGATTCCGCAACCGATTATTGCTGCAGTCAATGGCGCGGCCGCCGGCGGCGGGTTGGCTTTAGTGCTCGGTAGCGATATTCGAATCGGAGCCGAATCTTCGAAGTTCAACGTGGCGTTCATTCGCGTTGGTTTTTCTGCTTGCGATATCGGAACCTCGTGGCTACTGCCGCGCATCGTTGGTGTCGCTCGAGCTCAAGAGATGATGTTGACCGGACGAGTGATTGATTCTGCTGAGGCCTATCGCATTGGTTTACTGGTTGATCGCGTTGCCGATGGTGATCTTGAAAAAGTCGCGATTGCCAAGGCCGAACAGATCATGCTCAACACTCCGTTTGGTGTTGCACTCACCAAGGAAGCGATGTGGACGGCCCTCGAAATTCCGGCAATGCAGTCAGCGATTGATTTAGAGAATCGTCAGCAAATTATGGCAAGCCGTACTGAAGATGCCCGTGAGGCAATGATGGCGTTTATGGAAAAGCGACCGCCGAATTTTCAGAATAAGTGAATCTGTAGCAGTGAATTTGTAACGTCTTATTTGAAGTGCACTGAAACGGGTGCTTCGCCGCCGGTGAGCGGATGGTGACAAGCCACGAAGTGATCTGGCTCAATCTCGCGCAATGTCGGTTCTTCGCTGCGGCAACGATCTGATGCATTGGGGCAACGGGGGTTGAAGCGACAGCCGGCAGGTGGCGAAACCGGTGATGGCGGTTCGCCGTCGACTACGACCTTTTTGACCGCAACCGTAGGGTCGGGTACTGGAATCGATGACAACAAGACATCGGTGTAGGGGTGGGCAGGATTGCGATAGAGATCGTCGCTGCTGGAGACTTCGCAAATCTTTCCGAGGTACATCACGGCAATGCGATCACTGATGTTCTTGACGACAGCCAAGTCATGAGCAATGAATACCAGCGTCAACTCGAATTGCTTTTTTAGGTCTTCGAGAAGGTTGACCACCTGGGCCTGCACGCTGACGTCTAGGGCCGACACTGGCTCGTCACAAATAATCATTTGTGGATTGAGTACGAGCGATCGCGCAATGGAGATGCGCTGACACTGGCCTCCAGAGAATTGGTGGGGCTTACTTTCGGCAGCGCGTTGGGGATCGATGCCGACGTGTTCAAGAATCTTGTCAACTGCGGCTAACTGCTCGGCAGTTGTGCCACGCTTCCAGATTGACAAAGGCTCAAGCACAATGTCGCGCACATTTCGACGGGGGTTGAGCGATGAAATCGGATCTTGAAAGATCATCTGAATTTTGGTGCGAGCTTCACGCATGGCTTCACCTGACAATGTGGTGAGTTCGGTGCCGTCAAACATGATCGAGCCAGATGTGGGGCTCGGGAGTTGCATGATGGCGCGACCAGTGGTGCTCTTACCGCAGCCTGATTCGCCGACTATGCCGAGAGTTTCGCCTTTGAGTACATCAAAGGAGATTCCACTCACTGCATTGACTTTCAGGCCGGTGCGACCAATAGGAAATTCAACAACGAGGTCTTCAACTCGTAAGAGAACGTTCTGATCATCGCGAAGATGAGCTTTACCTGTGCCAGCCATTAGTTCGATCCTTCGGACGCGACAAGTTCGCCTTTGCGGGTTAATTCAACTCGGCGTTCTAAGTATTCGGGTGAGCCGACTGGGTAGAAACAGCGATACGTGTGATCGGGTGAATCTGCTTGCTCAAGTTCTGGTTCTTCGTTCAGGCACAGATCGCGAACATACGCACAACGTGGTGCGAAGCGACAACCCTTGGGCGGATTGACTAAATCGGGAGGCCGGCCAGGGATCGTCGTCAAGCGTGAGTGCGAGGGTTGATCAAGACGCGGGATACTGCTGAGCAAAGCCTCGGTGTACGGCATCTTGGTGTTGGCAAACAATGTCTTGGTTGGTGCCTTCTCGACAACTTTGCCGCCGTACATCACGGCGATCTCGTCGGTGTAGCCAGCAACAACGCCGAGGTTGTGTGTCACGAGTAAAAGCGACATATTGCGATCGCGCTTTTGCTCACTTAACAATTCAAGAATCTGTGCTTGCACTGTGACGTCAAGAGCAGTTGTCGGTTCGTCGGCAAACAACATATTGGGACCACATGCCATAGCAATCGCGATCATGACTCGCTGACGCATTCCGCCCGAGAGTTCATGAGGGTATTGATTTAAGCGACGTGCTGGCTCGGGGATACGAACGTCATGGAGCAATTTCTCGGCAACCGCAAGAGCCTCATTTGCTGACATTCCCAAATTTTTGCGCAGAGATTCAGAGATTTGCTTTCCGACTTTCATCACTGGATTCAGCGATGTCATGGGGTCTTGGAAGATCATCGCCATCTCTCGACCCCAAATGCTTTGCATTTCTTTGTCTGAGCAGTTACCGATTTCTTGACCTCGATAGCGCACTGATCCTTCACGGATCACGCCGTTACGCGGCAGTAGTCCCATGATCGAACGCGACAAAACAGTTTTACCCGAACCAGATTCGCCAACAACGCCCAGAGACTGACCGCGACGAATTTGAATTGATACACCATCGACTGCTCGCGCAATCCCGCGGGGTGTTTTGAAGTGAGTCTTAACATCAATCGTCTCAACGAGCGACTCAAGTTCGGAACGGACCAAATCTGTTTGCGTCATAGCGTGGTCTCTTTGACATCGAAGAAGGTACGTAAACGATCACCGGCGAAGTTCAATGACAACACGGTTAAGAACAACATCAAGATGGGGAAGAACGCAATCCATGGAGCGTTTTGTAAGGTCTTTGAAGCATCTGATCCAAGTTGGATGAGACCGCCCCAGGTGATGCCTTTTTGCACCGAGAA
>CAFBLJ010000009.1_pt1 | contig 29266 bp, 19 predicted proteins | sample 7268081 | NCBI WGS metagenome assembly CAFBLJ01 (sample SAMEA6814025, study PRJEB35770) | freshwater metagenome | biome: Freshwater; feature: Freshwater reservoir; material: water | place: Czech Republic | collected 2016-04-20 | depth 30m m
AGGCGAGTGCCCAGTCGTTGAGCGATTCCAGCAAAGACTTCCCATTCAGACAACATGTCACCATCGGGTTGCAGTACTGCGGGCGTGTAACTGATGTACGGAGCAGCAAAGCGACGATCCATCACGGTCGGCACGTCGGCACGTTCAAGTTCGAGACGTGGCGGAATGACGTAGTGCGCGAGTTCGGCAGTTGGGGTCATGCGGTGATCAATCACGACCAACAGTTCGAGGTCTTTCAGCGCTTCAATGGTTTTGAGCTGATCGGGGAAAGCAACAACAGGGTTTCCACCGCAGACGAACAAACAGCGCACTTGGCCTTCGCCTGGTTCAAGAATTTCCTCAGCCAACAACGGTGTCAACATTTCTCCGGGCATACCGCGCAGTCCCTTGACTCGATGTGGTGTACCAGGTGCCGGATCACTTGGTGCAATGACTTGCGCCCGACGAGTGTTGCCGGGATACAAGAAGTTGCCGCTTTCTAGAACGTCACCTTCTCGATTCACGCGACCACAGATTGCATTCAATGTGAGCGTGAGGTGCTCCATCAATGTGCTGTGTGCCGCCATATTGGGTCCGGTGCCAGTTCCGGCAGTTCCCTTTGGACCAGATGCAAACATGCGCGCTGCAGTAACGACGTCGTCGGCATCGAGTTCACAACGAGTAGCAACCATCTCAGGCGTGTAGGGCGCAACTGCCGCGCGTAAATCATCAAGTTGGTTGACCCAACGAGCGCAGAACTCTTGATCGTGCAGGTTCTCTTGCAAGATCACATTGACGAGACCGGCCAACAGTGTTGGATCCTCACCTGGCTTGACGGGCAACCACAGATCGGCGAAAGATGCGAGTTCACTCTTGCGCGGATCAATCACGATCAATTTCATGCCACGTTCTTTGGCGCGACGTAAACGTACGAACGGGTTGGTTCCTTGTAATCCGCCCGACGGGCCATAGGACGACACGAGTGGGTTGTATCCAATTGCTAGCAACACGTCGGCATCGCGGAAGTTCTGCCAACCTGCTTCCCATGCTCCAAGACGCAACCGTGATGTGAGGTGAGCGGGTTGATCAATTGTGATGCTGGTGTAAAACGACGGTGAGTCAATACCAACATGGAAAGCCTGCGTAACCGGCATCGAAATTGAATTTTGAAATGCGCCAGTGCCCGTATATGAGGCAACTGCGCGCGGACCATATTTGGCAATGATTGATTGCACGCGAGACGCAATGTCGTCCAGAGCCGCCGCAGAAGTTGTTTCACTGAATGTTCCGTCGGCGTTGCGTTTCAAAGGTGCACGCAAACGGTCTGGGGCATTGTGCTGATCGGCGAGTTGCCGACCTTTGATGCACGTGTAGCCCTCAAACATGGGGTCATTCATAATGCCGCGAACGGCCACAACTTTTTCTTTGGGTTGTGCACCAGTTGTGTTGATTTCAATATCAACTTCGAGTGGACACGCCGCATGGCAGAAACGACAAAACGTCTCGCGTGATTCAATCATCGGGGCTTGGCGCCTCCGGAAACACGGATCATTTCACCGCTAATCCAACTGGCTCCTGGCGAGCACAAGAACAACACTGCAGAGCCCATGTCTTGCAAGGTCCCAAAGCGTTGCATCGGAATATTCCACTGCGATTCAATTTCGGCGAGATCTTCATCGTTCTTCACGCCAAGTGCAATCTTGAAGATTTCGGTGGGTACCGCACCTGGTGCAATTCCGTTGACGCGAATACGTGGGGCGAGTTCGGCACAAGCAGTAAGCGTCAACGAGTTAACAGCTGCTTTGGCGGCACCATAGTGCGCGCTTCCCGGAACCGGTCCGAAGCCAGCACCCGATGAGATGTTGATGATCGATCCAGTTTCCATGTACTTAGCTGCGGTACGAATACCGACCCACACTGCGGTGAGGTTGAGGGCAATACAGGCGTCCCAGTCTTCGCGCTTCAAGTCGGTCATGGGCAAACGTGCCGGTGAACCGCCAGCGTTGTTAATCCAGATCGATAACTTGCCAAATTCTTTGATGGCGGCCTTAGCCAAGTTTTCCATTGCTTCATCGCTGGTGACGTCGGTTTCGACAGCGATGGCTTGACCACCGTCGGCACGAATTGCTGCTGCGACTGCTTCAATTTCGTGGACGCGACGTGCGGCGACAACAACTTTTGCTCCAGCGCTTGCGAGGGTGCGGGCGATGCCTTCGCCAATTCCGCGTCCGCCGCCAGTGACGACGGCTACGTCGCCTTCAAGGCTGAAGAGTTCACCTGGTGTGGGGTATTCCTTGCTCATTTTGATTCCATTCGTTTAGGGGTTAATTAGTTAGAGAATTGCTTGATTAGAGAATTGTGACGACACCCGTGGTGCCATTGACTTCAATCATTGCGCCATTAGGGATGCGTTGCGTGCCATCGGTGATGGAAACAACACACGGCACACCAAGTTCGCGACTCACGATGACGGCATGACTGATTTGTCCACCCACATTCACAACAACTGCGGCACTTGTCATAAACAATGGCGTCCAACTGGGGTCGGTGCACGGTGCAACCAAAATGTCACCAGGTTCGAGTTCGCCCGGATCGCCCGGATCAAGAACAACGCGCGCAATTCCGCGAGCGACACCAGGTGAACCAGCAACACCGACAAGGGCATCACCACTGGTAGCAACTTTGACAACATGCGCGTCTTTGCGTGCCCATTGGCTAAGCGGAGCAACAGTTGCGTTGGCAATGATGAATGGCGGTTCAAGATCAAAGAGTTCGCGCCATTCGTTATAACGCTGAGTCAATTTGTTGGTGAACGCACTTGGATTGGCGATGTAGTCATCTAGTTCTTCGTCAAGCACCTGGAAGATGAGTTCGTCATGGCCATGGCGACGACCAAGTTCGCGAAATGCAACACGGGCTTCGTGCAAAACGCGCACGATTGATGTCTTGGTGCGTTCGCGGTGGGCCATCATTTTTCCGGCACCGAGTCCGAGGTCGAGCAGTGGCGCCACCTCGGGCTTGTCAGCTAATACAATTCGGGCCTTGGCAATGAGTGCATCACGTTGTGCGGCTTTTTCGCGATGACGTTCGTGTGGCGATTCGGCATCGGTTTGCAAACGGACGCGATCAAGTGCAGCAAGCAAGAGTTTTGGATGCGTTTCCCATGTTGGCGAGCGCAAGTCCCATTCGTCAGGTCCACGACTGCCAAATTCAACAATGAATTCATTCCACGCTGCGTTAAACGCCGAATTGATTCGCAACAGGCCGTCGTTGAGACCTGCGTTAAACGCTGCAGTGAGTTGTGCATCGTTGTGCACCATGCGCGACAAATTCCAGAGTGCGTAGTTGGCGTCGGCCGAATCGACATCGCCGATGCTCGACAGCAATGCCATCGGCAAACTTGGTTCGCCAATTGCTTCGGCAACAACTCCAAGTAATCCAGGGGCAACGGCGGCGCTACTGCCCGACACCACGTGTTGTGAGAACAGGTGCGGCAACTGTGATTGCACAAGACGTGCGCGAGCAACTAATTGTGCGTCGGTGTACTTTGATAAGTCACCGCGCGATGCCCGTAGTTCTGCTGCCTTGGCTTTGTCGGCATCGAGTTCGGGCCACGCAACTCCACTCATGATCCAGGCGGTGTGAGCGTCAATGCCCGCGGTGAGGTGTGGCTTCTCGTCATCGGGGTGAGCGACGTATGCGGGCACATCGGGATGGTCACCGAAGAATGCTTGGTCGAGTGCGGCAACCGTGGCAGCAGGGTTGCGCACACCTTGCATGCGAATCGCCGAAAGGTTGATATAGAAGTAGCCACCAAAGCAGGCGACCGATTCGGGATATTGCGGGTTGAAGTCGGCGTCTTCGTACGCGCCGATGCGAATGAGGCCAGATTTGTAGCCGGCCACAATTCCGCCATCCCAGCCGAACGACCAGCCGAGTGGGCTCACCGGATCGGCGAGAACTTCTCCGGCGTTGGCTCGGGTGTAGTGGGGAAATCTCTGGCTCGTCGGCCAATCAGTAATCCATCGATCTTGCATATCCACCCTTCCTACTTGCAGTAAGTATTCAGACTAGGGGTAAATCAGGACCGATTATTGATCGAGATTGCTCAGCGCCACTTGGCGCGGAAGTATTCGCGGTCTTCAGCAACTAATCGACCGAAGTCTGCTGGCGGGTTGGTGCGGATAGTGACACTGTCGGCGTGCTGACAACGCGCCTGATGGGCGATGACTGCCCTTAATCCCATTGTTTTTGTGACCCACAGCAAGACATCGTCGTCGCCGTACCACCATGTGAGTTTTTCATCGAAGATGTAAACCTTCGCCAAATTGCTGCGCAACATCATCGCGAAACCCGCCAAGCCGCCCGTGCCGTCGTATCGCGAGCCACATGTGTTGAAAACCTGACGGTCTTCGGTCATTTCAACAGTGGAGTAATTGGGACAAACGATGCCAATAGATGGATCGGTGTCTAGTGAATTTGCCAGGGATGACAAACATTCGGGACTCAGGCGCACATCGTCGTTGAGAAATGCGATGTGCGAATCGCGACCAACGGTCTCGATGCCACGATTCCACATGTAATGAATGCCGACACCTTCGGGGACAGTGATCGTGATGATGTGCTCGGGAGGATCGGGGAGTGCGTCAAAAGCTGCCTGCCCGTCGGCGACGATACAGATGGTGCCGACGGCAGGGTCGAGGCTGAGGTCACTGAGGAGTTCGGCCAAACCTGTGAAATTCGATTTCGTCGGAATCACGACGTTCACTGGGTTTGGCATACATATCTATATGACCACACGGTTCCGACGAACCAGCGACTTTCTGGAGCCCGAGAGGAGAATCGAACTCCTGACCTACGCATTACGAGTGCGAACTGTTCGGATTCGGGTGGACTTGTGAGGACTTCTGCGGGCCTCAAGGCCAACACTGTTGAACCTAAGTCAATGGTATGGACTTAGGTGGATCTCGGTTGACACTTACGGACTTGCTACGAAGTTGCGACGGCCCGAATTGTTTGGCGGTCTCATGCTTGCACAGCAGTCACGAGATCCATGTCAAGTCCAAAACTGTATCGCAAGGCGAAAACTTTCTCCAGTTAGCAAAACTGGGGGCGCCAATGAAATATGGGTGAAAGCTTTATCTGACTGTGTCTAATGCTGTGGCGAATACCCAGCTATTTACATCTTTTCTCAAGGTTTCGTGTGTCAGTCGTGTGTCGACTTTTGTGCTCAATCCGACTTCTTCTTGCGTGTCTTCTTCACTGGAAGTTCAGTGAGCAGGTTTGCAGTGAGCTCTGCGTATCGTGCGAACAAAGCAGACAGAACTTCTGCATCTGTTGCGCTTGACTTCAATCCGTAGGCAGCGAGAACTTTTCTGTCCAGTGCGCTATGCGCCTCAACGAGCTTGGCCGGCATACCTTTTGGGTTATAGAGATCGGCAAGACTCGATCCAGGAAACTCATCGCGAACCATCAGGACAGTTAACGCCGCTTCAGAGATTCCATCTCTGTTCGCTGTGCTGTCAGGCCATGGGAAGTTGTTGTACGTGATTTCGGCTGAGATTCGGAAGCGCGATTCCAGACGACCCGACACTGCTGCGTTCCAAATGTTGAAAGCACGACTAGTCATCAAGCCGAAGCAGTACCCGTCTGCACCGTCGATTGTCAACACAGCGTCCGACGCGATTACGTCAGGCGTTAAGAACGCCAACGGAACATAGCGTCTTGTCTCTGATGAGACGCGAGGCACGGCAAGGTACCGGCCTATAGGTTGTCGTCGTGCTTTGAAAAGTCCCGGAGTTGCAACTGCCTTAACTGCCGATGGGTCTGGGCTTACTTTTCTGACCGCGATCACCTTTTCACAAGCGGCGGCAATGTACTTCGATGTCGAAAATACCGAGGGTGGTGCATCCACCAACCAGTAGCAGTAGCGCATCTCTCCGCGGATCAACTCTGCCGAGCCGATCAGGCGTGCAACAAATGGCGCTGCGACAGTGTCCTTCGCCTTTACCTCGTCTGCTTGTTCTGGGCTTAAGAGCAGATGACCGCCGTCGTGTGGCATGCTGCCGAACCGCATCACAGGTGCTTCAAGAGATAATGGAGTCGTTCTGCTCCCAACCACAACCCACGGCGCATCAACTAAGTAAGGATTTATGTTGCCTACTTCAAGTACAAGAGGCTCCACCTTGAGATCCTCGTACATGTAGAGCATCTTCTTGGCTGCGACTCCTGCAGAGAACCCAACAATCACAACATGAACTGCTGCAGCACCGGGAGCTTCGCTTTGCCATGCGAACGTCCGATGCGCGAAGTCAATCGACATTTCGAAGCGAGACATGTAACCCCAAAGGACTGCCGGTTGTTCGCCCATCGTGATGGAGTTGGTGGAGACAAGCGCAGCACGGATACGTGTCCCTGACATGTATCTGGCAGCCAAGGCATACCACGCGCACACGTAGTCGATGTTGCCACTGCCCTTTGTGCCTTCAAAAGCCGCTTGCAAGTCATCGGTACCTTCGCGATCTCGCGTGTATCGACCCATGAACGGTGGGTTGCCAACGATGTAAGAGCAGTCGCTAGATGGAAGCACACTCTCCCAGTCGACACGCAGTGCGTTGCCGACGGTGATGTTGACTGCGTTCATAATCGGTAAGCGGTCAGGTGCATTACCGAATGTGATTGCTAGTTCGTGGTTCGCTTGTTGATCAACCAGGAACATAGCCGTTTCAGCAATACGCGCCGGCCACTCTTCTATTTCAATACCGTAGAAGTGTGACAAGCGGACACGCACCATGTTGGACACGTCGAGGTGCATCTGTGTGTCTTTGCGAAGGTCAGCAACGCGTGTGAGTATTGCCAGTTCTAGGCGGCGCAACTCTCTGTAAGCGATGACAAGAAAGTTTCCGCAGCCACAGGCCGGGTCGAGCACACGAATGTCTGCGATCTTGTCGTGCAGGCGCTCAAGGCGTTGTGCGTTATCACGGACTGACTCGTACTCCAGCCATAAGTCGTCGAGGAACAATGGTGCTAGTGCTCGCAAAATGTTGTGCTCTGTCGTGTAATGCTCACCTAGTGTGCGGCGTGCCTCTTTTGACTTCACTGCTTGGAACAGAGACCCGAACACTGCGGGTGAGATCTTCGACCAATCGAACTCTGTACATCGCACAAGTTCGTCACGCATGCGCTTGTCGAACGATGGGATGTCAATGCGGTCGGAGAACAAGTGGCCGTTCACGTACGGGAACCGCAGCAGCAGTTCATCCATCGTCGCTGGTCGAGCCGTCTCTGCTTTGTCGAGCACCTGGAAGAGCATCGCAAGCTGGGATCCAAGGTCACTGCCGTCTGGCTGTGTACGTGTCTCGATGAACTCTGAGAACAGACCCTTCTCCCACATGCCAGTGTCATCTGCAAACATGAGCAGAAGCAGACGTGTCATCAACACAGAAGCGTCATGTCCTTCGTACCCAGTACGTGCGAGTTCTTCATAGAGGTCGCCCATCAGGCGTGCTGCTTTGACGTTCGCTTCCTCTTCTTCCTTGTCGCCGAACTTGCGTTGGCGATAACCAGCGATGACGCCGAAGCGGTCAATCTCTTTGGGGAGATCTGCAAGCGGGAAAGTGAAAGGTATGTTGTCGCCACCGAGGTCACGCACACGGAAGTGGCCGAAGTCTGATGTGACGATGACTCCGGGGAAGTCGTTGATGTCGATGCTCTCGAGATAGTCGAGTGCTTGCGCTTCTGCAGTTGCGAGGTCCCTGCCGGCTGACTTGTGCTCGGCGACAAGGGTGCCAGGCCACAGCAGGTCGATGCGGCCACGGCCTCCTGTGGATTCGCGCTTTGCTCGAGCTTCGAAGGTGGCCACTCGCTTACGGTCGATACCGAAGATGCCGAGGAACTCATTCCAAAATGACTGTGACTCAGCGTTCTCGTCGCTGGTCCCTTCCCATCTGGTTGCAAACTGCTGAGCGTTTGTGCGTATCTCGTTCCATGACGGCGGTTTGCTCACCTTCTTAGAGTATCCAATGGCTTTGGGGCTTCTAATCCTGAGTGCCGGTTTATTTGTGAATCAGCAGTAGTCCATCGTGTGTGCTGCGTGGAACACTGCGTCTGCAACCTCCTGAGAAAACGTCTTTTTCCCACGGTTCTCCATTTCCGCACCTTACGACAGGGGTCTATGTTTCAGGTACGATATTTTGTAACGCTGTAAATGAAGTTGGTGTTCCAAAAATCACTTGGAGGTTGACATGGGTTTGATTCGGAAGATTGTCTCTGGTTCTGCTGCAGTTGCAACTGGTGGACTGAGTTTGGGTGTAATCCAGTTCCGGTCAGATACCGAAAGAGGAACTCGCCAGACCAAACTTTCTCGACAAGCAATGGAGCGTGAACACCAAGAGTCAATGGAACTTCAACGTCGACAGATGATCAGCGATGAGGCAGAGATGATTGCTATTCAACAATCCAGATCTGTTGCTATGGCCCGAAATACTGCTGTCCAGCAGAGCGCTCCTCAAATAGCGCAGAACTCGCATCATGTAGCGCAGAGCGTCCCTGAAGTGAATATCAGTGATCGCCTTGAAGACATTGCTCGATTGGCCAGTCTTCGAGATTCTGGCGTGCTTACTGAAGAAGAGTTTGAGTCGGAGAAGGCAGTCATTATCCGGCTGATCCAATAGTTGAATGCCCCTTTCACATCAACAGATCACTGCTCTTGAGCGATTAAGCGCATTGCGTTTAAGTGGCGTAGTGACAGATGCAGAGTTTGCTGAACTGAAAAGCAAGATCATGAAAGAAACGGATTCCAATGGATCCGTTGGCAACGATGTTGTTGCCGCTAGCACTGCTCCGATGCCTTTGGTGCAGCCGAACCCGCACATTGAGCCCATTCAGATTGAAACGGTTGGCGAATATGACGTCATCAACCGACCAATCAATATTGTGAAGATCGCTGTCGTAGCGGGGATAGAAGCCTGTGGCTTAAAGGCTGCAGTACAAGACAACCCTGTATTGATTCAAACAGTCGGCGGGACAATGAGGTTCAATGGAACTGGGGTCGCGGTTGCGCTCCGAGAACGGGACACATCGACAATCCTGGAATGGGGCACCTTCTACACATCCGGAGGCTTGCAGAGCCCTCAAAAGATCCTCGAGACCGTTTCGAAATCTATATATAACGCATTGCGTTCAATGCCATCCACGAACCAAGGATCGGATCAAGACTGGCGACCCGCCTTTGATGCCAAAGTCAAACAATATTGGATTAAGGCAAAAGCGAATGGCAACATTTCTGAAGTCACTGATGAACTAGTTCACTTGGCCGCGAAGTTCGTTGTTCAAAGGGGGCTTGCGACGCAGGCAATGCTGGAACGAGTCTTGGGGATCACCGAAAAGCAGTATTTCGTCATACGTCAACAGTTAGTGGATTTCTCGGTCATCAATCCAAGCGGGCAAGTTGTAATGACGCTCAACGAACTCAATCAAGTTTTGAAGAAAATGGGTAGTGAAACTAGTGCTTCAGGCGAGGATCACAAAGAAGGTTTTGACGGTGACCAAGACGAAGGTCTTGATGTAGGAAGTGATGACAGCGACGAAGCTCTACTGAAGCGGGGAATGGAACTCGTGGTTCGGAGCCAAATCGGCTCAACTTCAATGTTGCAGAGCAAACTCGGTGTCAGTTTTGCTCGGGCCGGTCGCGTTATGGATTTGCTAGAACAAAACGGCATCGTCGGACCAAACACCGGTAGTAAGGCTCGTGAAGTGTTGATGACAGTCGAAGAGTACGAATCTCTCTGAAGTTTGTATTGATTCTGAAAGTGCTAAGAGGATTTTCAGCAAAAGCGATTGCTGAAGGGTGACAGGTTGCGCGAGTATGCCTACGCATCTCAATGGACTGGCGCATCATGTAGAGATTTGCGTAGACGCGTCTAACGGCTTTGTAACGGTCTCTCAGAGCCTCGGCGAGGTAAATGGTCGCGTAAGCCGTGAATGCTCCAAAAAGCATCGCTGGAAATCGAACCATAGGTATCCCGCTCGCATTATCAAGGAAACTCAAAGAGCACATTGAGTCAACCCGATTCGATGCCCTGCCGAATGAGTATGTGTTCGTTTCTCCAGGCGGTGGCCCTCTGAGATACACAAATTTCCGAAGTCGCGTTTTTGGCCCTGCGTGCAAGCGACTTTGTTTTACAAATACGACATTCCATGATTTGCGTCGGTTCAATGCAACGGTCATGGTCGGCGCTGGGGTGGACCTCAAAACCGCCCAAGTGCGACTTGGGCATGCTGACCCACGATTGACACTCGCTCTGTACGCAAAGGCAACTACCGCCGGCGACCTGAGCGCTGTTGGTGCTTTAGAACGTTCACTAACTATTTGAAACTTCGGTATGTTAAATCCGTTTAGACAGGGATTTTTGACACAGTATTTGAACCATTGTTGACAACCCAAATATTAGTGCCGTCAAATGCGATTCCTAATGGTGAGTCACCAACTGCAACGGTCAATCCAATTGATTCCGTATTTGGGTTGACCCTGTAGACGGCATCGCTGCTTGGGCTGGTAGCCCAAATAGCCACACCATCAAACGCGACGGCATAAGCATTTGGAACACCATAAACCACTCCTCCCTGATCTCCCTGATACATCGACAATCCGACCAAAGTTTGGTTCCCAGAATTTGCGACCCACATTCGGTTTCCGTCAGAAGCAAATTTGTGTGCCCCATAGCAAATCCCACAAACCCCAAAAGTGCTTCCGTCCGAAGGATCAAATGTCAAAAGATTTCCAGGATCTCCGGTGGCAGTTGTATACGAGACATAAATCAGTCTTCCGTTATATCCCACGTCCGTAATCCGGATATTGACATTCATCAGGACATCTTCGCTACTTACTCCATTTATATTGATTTTTGAAAGGAAGTTTTGATCCCTGTTTGCGACCCAAATGTTTGTTCCGTCAAAAACTATGCCAGCGGGAGTGTCACCAACCGCCACGGTTGCAATGACGTTATTAGCAATTGGATCAATTTTTGACACAGTATTTGAACCATTGTTGACAACCCAAATATTAGTGCCGTCAAATGCGATTCCTAATGGTCTGTCACCAACCGCCACGGTTGCAATGACGTTATTAGCAATTGGATCAATTTTCGACACAGTATCCGAGCCGATATTTCCGACCCAAATGTTTGTTCCGTCAAAAACTATGTCGCTGGGACCGCTACCAACTGCAACGGTCGCAGAGACTTTGTTGCAGTCTTCCCAACGCAGGAGGGCAACGCAAGAGGCAGAGACAGAACCCGCATCACCTTTTTCTCCATCATCACCCTTTGAACCAGTAGGACCAGTGGGACCTGTGCTCGCAAGTTCGTAATAACCCGCGACGTCAATCAACAATTCTGTTGACCCAACCGTTGTGTATTCGGCTTCGTACCACACTTGAATCTGACCGGCGTGAGCACCCGTTGTCGGAATCGTGATCGTGGCGCCATTAGGGAACGTGCCACCAGCAGTCACATTCAACGTTGACACTGTCGGTGCACCGGTCGCGTCACCAGGACGCAGCGATACATATCCATTCGATGTTGGATTCACTGCAGTCACGTTCAACACAACAGCAGTTGCTCCCGCAGGTACAACAACTGCATTCACAACACCAGTAGATGTTGCAGTCGGAATCGAACCCGTGACCTTCAATGTTCCTGCGACACCGTCGGTCACTGCAACCAAACCAAGATCACTGCGGGTGTCCAAAACTCGCACCGGCGCCACTGGAACAAACGAACTTGCCGACGACGAACCAGATGTGGCCCGGACAACCGCGAGACCACCCACACCAAGAACCGACGCCACCACAATCCCAGAAACAAAACCCCGAACGGTATGTAAACGGTCTGACATCACACTTTGCCCCAGTCTCTAATCAGTGAGCTTGATCAGTAGTAAGACAATAACAACTCAACAAAATGACCATATAAATCCAGATTGGAACTTCGCCTAAACAGTATGAGATCAAATCAAAATTGAGAAGTATCAAACTTTGATCACCGCAAAATCAAGCGGTGCAATGTGCTGAGCGGTCTATTCCATTACAGAATTGATTATTGACCTGGAAGTAGAAGGTCGAAGCTGTAATCGTGCCAATTACCAAATCTGTCTTGAGCCTGAATTACTGCTCGGTAATAGTCGTAAGCCGGGTCAAGTTCAGTTGGAATCGAACAAGTTGTATTAATGGCGACAGTAGTGGGATAAGCCGAATACGGCTGGTGACTATCCCAACGACAACCGGGCATGGGATCGGTAGAGGTGTTTAGGTGTTCGGGCTGATTCCATTTGCGTCGGTAAACCAAAGCAAGTACTTGAAGTAAGCCAGAGGAATCTGAAACCGTGCCAGTGAATGTCAAGGAGGAACCTGGAGCGATTCGGTCCGGGGTTACTGCACCGTTAAGAAGTTGTGGGTAGTCAACATCGGGTGCTGAATTTGTGTATGAAATCTGTTGCGAACTTGAGGTGACATTGAGTTTGTAGGTTCCATCGAGAGTTGCTCTTAACTCGTATTGCCCGCTTGGTGTACCTGAAGCAAATTTTTTGTTGAAGTTAAAAACGTGCTCTGTCGCTCCGCAAAAAGTTGGAGACGATTCTTTAGTCCAAGGCATATTTTGAAGGTAACTACCTGCTTGTCCGTGAAATTCAATATTGACCCTTGCGGTCTGGCTGATATTCACAATTTTGACTTCAATATTGATTGAATCTTGATTTGAGATGGAGTCACTCGAAATTTGAATTGATTCGATTCGAGGGGCGCTTGGTTCGCCGATTTCGTTGCTTATGGTGCAATAGCCACCAGCATTTGGTCCAGCCGGTACGGATACAGGATTTGGAGATTTGCTAGATGGTTGGGTCGAACTCGAAGTTTCTTGAGTATCGGTCGTCGACGGCAAATTAGAAATAGTTGTGTTTGAATCCTCGACGGTAGAAGTGGTAACTGTTTCTGTGGTCTTGGCCTCTGAAATTGAAATTGCTGTTTGAGGCTCGGACGCAGAGCCTGAGTTACAAGCGGAGAACAGCAAGGTAAGTGATAAAAAGATCGATCGCCGCATGCCGTCACGTTAACTCAACTTCGTTTTTATTCTTGAGGATTCCGAAACTCCGGTCCTTGGCAGAAACTTGCTTGAAAAGCTCCTGCCGAAACCTCGAACCCCAACCGCGATCTGGTTCGACTATGACTAGGAGATTCAATGATCATTCGCACAAACTGCGGGAAAAAAGCGGGAAAAAATCCTGCGATATAGGGCTCTGGACAGGAGATAGTTCACTGACCAGCGACTTTCTGGAGCCCGAGAGGAGAATCGAACTCCTGACCTACGCATTACGAGTGCGTTGCTCTACCGACTGAGCTACCCGGGCAATGGGTGCAAATCCTATCGGCAACTAGCGGTCTGACCATTTGGTGCCCGGCAAGAAATAGCGCTTGGCCCATACACCACGGGGGTCTTCGCCGGCCACGGGCATACGCCAGGTCACGATCTTGGTGGTTGGTGCGCTGAGCGACACTGCACACAAAGCGCGCGGTTGGTCGTCGGTTCCATCGACATAGCCATCGGCAGCAACGTCGGGTACATAACGCTTGGCGATGTCGCGATAGATCTCGCGCCATGCGTCGTCGTTGCCGGGCTGATACTTCACAACCACATGCCCTTGAACAGAAACCTTGCGCCACGGGTCGGTCTCTTCGTCAATCGAAATTCCGACGCGGGGATCGCGCTCGATGTTCTTCCAGATGATCGCTGGTGATCGTGGAGTAAACAAAAGTTCGTCATCACGAATGATGAACCACAACGGAAGCACTCGTGGCATGCCATCGGCGTCAACTGTTCCGATACGCGCAAGGTGACCTCGTTCACTGAGAAATTCTGCTACTTCATCGTTCGTCAACTTCGGCATGATGCTTCTCTCTTTATATTCCGTAAAAGGTTGTCGTTTTTGCTTGTAGCAGTTGAGCGATTCATCACACAAAAACTAATTTGAAGATATGAATTGTGAGGTGTGGTGATTTCCCAATCATCGTTGCACTTTTTAACATTACGCGCACGAGCGGAAGATCCTCGCCAAAAATCACTTGTACAAAATGTTCATGCACTCGGCATCTCGAGCGTGCACGCAATCAAGGTTTCTGACCTGCTGTTCTTGCGAGATGTAGGCACTGATCAATTTTCAATAATCGAGTCAATTGTTGCTGAGCCACTGTTACAGACGGTGAGCTGGAACGAAGCGCCCCAAGCTGGGGACGTCGTTGAGACATCGCTGATTGCGGGTGTGACCGATCCGGTTGCTAACGAATTCCTGCGGATTGCTCGCAAAATGGGCGTCCGTGTCAACGATGCGCTGTCGGGTTGCCGTTACGAGATTGAAGGTGACCCCACTCCGGCAGAGATCGACTTGATTGTGCGCAAGTTGTTGGCCAACCCCGTCATCGAGCATTGGGCGATCAACGAACCCGTTCAGCCCACGTTTGCGAGCGACTCAGCCGCATCGGTTTCAACTGTGGGCGAGTACCTACTCACTCACGAGACCACCGATGCCGAACTGCAGGCACTCGGAAAAGAGCGGGCACTTGCGTTAGATATTGAAGAGTTACGAGTTGTTCGTGATCACTACGCCAACGAGGGTCGGCCAGCTCGAGACGTTGAACTCGAGATGATCGCCCAAACCTGGAGCGAACATTGCTCGCACAAAACCTTCCGTGCTCGTATCACCACCGATGATGGTTCGGTTGTTGAGCCACTGATTGCACAACTGCGCCGAACAACTGACGAGATTGATGCACCCTTCGTGGTGAGTTCATTCGTGGGCAACGCCGGCATTGTTTCGTACGAAGACAACATCACGTTTGCCGTAAAGGCCGAAACGCACAATCATCCAAGTGCCATCGAGCCTTTTGGTGGAGCGAATACCGGAGTCGGTGGAGTGATACGCGATGTCATTGGTGCGTCGCATCAACCCATTGCTTGCACGAACATTTTGTGTTTTGGTCCGAGTGATTTTCCGGTGAACGAATTGCCAGAGGGTGTCTTTCATCCGCAACAGATTCGTGCTGGTGTCGTTGCTGGTATCGCCGACTATGGCAACAAGATTGGTTTGCCCACCATTGCTGGAGCAGTGCTGTACGACAACGGTTATATCGCCAACCCTTTGGTGTACGCCGGATGTATTGGTATTGCTCACGAACCATATGTTGTTGAGCAACCACAGCCAGGTGATCGAGTTGTGGTGTTGGGTGGTCGCACCGGCCGTGACGGTTTACGTGGCGCGACATTTTCATCCATGACGATGGACGCAACTACTGGCGATGTTGCCGGAGCAAGTGTGCAGATCGGCGACCCGATCGTGGAAAAGTTGTTGATTGATGTGTTGGGTCGTTCGCGACACCTCTATCGATCAATCACCGATTGTGGTGCCGGCGGGTTGTCATCAGCAATTGGCGAAATGGCCGAAGGTGTTGGTGCACGAGTTGAGTTATCGGGGCTACCGCTGAAGTACCCAGGATTAGCTCCATGGGAAATTTGGTTATCAGAAGCCCAAGAACGAATGGTCGTTGCAGTCGCTGATACTGCTCCATTGTTTGCAGCATGTGAACAATATGGCGTTGAGTGCATTGATATTGGTGAGTTCACTGGTGATGAACGACTCGTCGTTACCTACGAAGGAACGACCGTTGTCGATATTGATACCAACTTCTTGCATGATGGTCGTCCGCAACGTCGCCTAAGCGCGGTGATGCCGAGGCCCGATCGCACGCCGATGTCTGCTGAAGCCTTCATTTCGGTTTTTGGAACGCTTGATATCGCTGCAACAACTTTGCGCCTACTGGCCCATCCAAATATTGCGTCAAAGGAATCAATCATTCGGCGTTACGACCACGAAATTGGTGGAGCGACTTTGGTGCGACCCATCATTGGCGCGAACAACGACGGACACGCCGATGGAGTGGTGCTAGCCGATCCATTAAGTAGCAGTGGCATCGCAGTCGGAATTGGCGTGAACCCATGGTTGGGAATTATTGATGCCGAGCGAATGGCCTTGGCGGTTGTCGATGAAGCAATGCGCAATGTTGTAGCAGTCGGTGCCGATCCGCGAACCGTTGCACTGCTTGACAACTTCTCATGGGGCGATCCGCAACGACCAACAACTCTTGGTGAACTTGTTGCGGCAGTTGATGGTTGCTGCCAAGCAGCGCGAGCATTTAGCGCTCCATTCGTGTCGGGCAAAGATTCGCTGAACAACGAATACTTCGGTTCAGATAATCAGCGTCATGCGGTGCCACCAACTTTGGTGATCACGGCCATGGCGCATGTTCCTGGTGTAGATGCTGTGGTGACACCCGATCTCAAACAGTCGGGCAATGTCTTGATCTTGCTTGGTCGAACACTGTGCGAATTTGGTGGAAGCCATCTTGCAATGTTGAACGCCGTTACTGGTGGTGTTGTGCCAAGTTTTGATACCAAGGCACCACAGCGTTATCAAAAACTTCATGAAGCAATTCTGAACGGTGAAATTGAATCGTGTCACGATGTGTCCGAGGGTGGCATTGCAGTGGCCATCGCTGAAATGGCGATGGCTGGTCGTCTCGGGGTCGAGATCAGCGTTGCTTCGTCGCTCATTAACGATTGGTGGTACTTCAGCGAATCGTGTGGCCGATTCATTCTTGAGGTCAAGCACGAATCAGCCGCATCCATTCGTGAACGATTTGGTGAGGATGCGCAAATCATTGGGCGTGTTGTCGCTGAACAAGTTGTATCACTGGGTAATGGGCAATCACTCACAGTTGAAGAGATGCTGACTAGTTGGCAGGGGGCGTCATGAGTGTGCGTCCCACTGCCGCAATATTGGTAGCCCCGGGTACGAACCGAGATCGTGACGTTGTGCTCGCCCTTGACTTGGCAGGTGCCGATTCGGTTGTTGTGTCCATCACCGATCTTGAACGTAATGCGAATGTCATCGACGCAGCACAAATGATCGTCATCGCTGGTGGGTTTTCATTTGCTGACGCGCTGGGTTCTGGACACGTCTTCGCTCTTGAACTTGAGATGTTGTTAGGTGATCGTCTGCAACAAGCTGTGAGCAAAGGTCGACCCATCATCGGAATTTGTAATGGTTTTCAAACCTTGGTGCGAATGGGCTTGCTGTCGAACGGTGCAGGGCCTATGGCGTTAGATCACAACGAACGCGGTTTGTTTGATTGCCGTTGGGTCACTCTGCGGCCATCTTCTGAAAAGTGCGTATGGACACAAGGCATCCACGAAAATATTGAATGCCCGATCGCTCATGGTGAAGGTCGGTTCACCGCGGATACCGAAGTAGTTGCACGACTTCAATCAAATGATCGCGTCGCCCTGCGTTATGTCAACGGCAACCCCAATGGATCAACCGACAACATAGCGGGCATCTGCGATGAATCCGGTCTGGTGTTGGGGCTGATGCCGCACCCTGAAAATCATGTCGTTCCCCGTCAACACCCAAAGTTCTTACGCGGATCTCATCAAGGTCTGTGCTTAGACCTATTTAGAAATGGAGTTACTCATGCCTCAGCTTGAAGGTTGTTCACATATTGAATTGCCGTTACCCGATGAACGGGTAGGCAAGGTACGCGTGTCATACGAATTACCGAATGACCGCCGACTATTTATCACGACCGATCGCTTGTCGGCTTTCGATCGCATCGTTGCGTCGGTTCCGTATAAGGGTCAAGTATTGAATCAACTTGCTGCTTGGTGGTTCGAATCAACACGCGACATTGTGAATAATCATTTCGTTTCATGTCCCGATCCCAATGTGACGATTGGCCGCACTGCGAATCCATTGCCGGTTGAGGTGATTGTGCGCGGTGTGATGACGGGTTCAACATCAACATCAATCTGGCGTCAATACAGCGAAGGTGCCCGCACCATCTACGGATATTCATTTCCCGATGGCATCGCCAAGAACACTCTGCTTCCCGAACCCATTGTGACGCCGACGACTAAAGCCGATGCCGGCGAACATGATGAGCCGTTGTCATGTGCCGAAGTGGTGAGTCGAGGTTTTGTCGAAGCAAAACTCTGGGCGCAGGTTCAAGAGGCTGCATTGAATCTGTTCAAGCGGGGCCAACAAGTCGCGGCGCAAGCCGGGCTTTTGTTGGCCGATACCAAGTACGAGTTCGGTTTAGATACCGACGGTCAATTGATGTTGATTGATGAGATGCATACTCCCGACTCATCGCGCTTCTGGGAAATGAGTAATTACGAAGCGCGAATTGCCGCAGGGCAAGAACCCGAAAGCCTCGACAAAGAGCCGATTCGTTTAGCACTCGATGCGATGGGCTATCGCGGCGACGGTGAACCGCCCGTACTTGGTGCTGATGTCATTGCGGCCACAACCGAGCGATATATCAAGGCGTACACGCGATTGACATCAAAAGAATTTGTTGCCGGAACCTACCCAATTCAAGAGCGCCTGAACGCCCTCTTACAGAACGGAGAATTGTCATGAAGCCCCTTGTTGTCTTGTTAATGGGTTCACCTGCTGATGCCGAACATGCCAATAAGATTGTTGATTCCTTGAAGCAGTTCACGGTCGACGTTGCGATGCACGTAGGTTCGGCTCATCGCACACCGTTGCATGCGCTTGAGATTTTGCAGCGATACGACACCCAAGATCGAGCCAAGGTTTTCATCACTATCGCTGGTCGGTCAAATGCCCTGTCAGGTTTTGCTGACCCACAAGTTTCGGCACCAGTTATTGCGTGCCCGCCGCCCGGACCCGAGATTGATCTGTGGAGCAGTTTGCGCATGCCTCCTGGTGTTGCGCCTGCTGTTGTACTTGAACCCGTGAACGCAGCCCTGTATGCCGCCAAGATTCTCGGTCTCAGCGATACTGGTGTGGCCGAACAAGTGCGCAAGTTTCAGACGACACAACGTGATCGTGTCATGCAAGCCGATCAAGAAATGCAGAAATAACCTGATGGCCGAGCATCTGCAATGGACTGACGACTTTGACTCGCCGCATGAAGAGTGTGGTGTGATTGGTGTGTCGTCGCCTACTGAAGAAGTAGCGCAATTAGTTTTCTTTGGGTTGTTCTCGTTACAGCACCGTGGGCAAGAGGCTGCAGGTATTGCAGTGTCCGATGGCAAGCAAGCTCGCCTTCATAAAGACGACGGACTGGTGAACAATGTCTTTGATGCTGCATCACTCGCCCCGTTGAAGGGCAAGAACGGAGTTGGACACACGCGTTACTCAACGACCGGTGGTTCGGGAACCCGTAATGCGCAGCCATTCATGGTCGAGACAATTCACGGGCCGTTAGCGGTTGCGCATAATGGCAATTTGGTGAATGCTCAAGAATTGCGTGCCGAGTTATTGGGTCGGGGTTTTGGATTAACAGCATCATCGGACACCGAAGTGATGACGTTGATGTTGGCCTCGGCTGGGGGACCAACGTGGGAAGATCGACTGGCTCGCACCTTGCCTGCTTGGAGCGGTGCCTACTCGTTGGTATTGCTCGTTGAAAACCGCGTGATTGCAGTTCGTGACCCGTGGGGATTCCGACCGTTATCGGTTGGGCAGTTGGCTGACGGCGGTTGGGTTGTGGCATCTGAAACCTGCGCGCTTGAAACATTGGGATGTCGTGAGATCTCCGAAGTGGCTGCCGGCGAGATCGTCACACTTGAAGGCCAAAAGATCACTCGTCGACAGGCCATGGTGCCGTCGGTGCAATCGGCACGTTGCACTTTTGAATTTGTGTACTTCTCTCGCCCCGACTCGCAGTGGGACGGGCGAAGTGTGCACAGTGTTCGTCAGCGCTTTGGCGAACAACTTGCTCGCGAGCATTCGGTAGAAGCCGATGTTGTGGTGCCAGTTCCTGACTCATCGATTCCGGCAGCAGTTGGCTACTCGCGTGAGAGTGGAATTCCCTATAACGACGGGCTCATCAAGAATCGTTACATCGGTCGCACGTTTATTGAACCGACATCAATCATGCGTGAACGTGGTGTGGCGATGAAGTTCAACGCGCTTGGGGAAAACCTACGTGGCCAGCGCGTCATCTTGATTGACGACTCGTTAGTTCGTGGCACAACAGCCGGACCACTTGTGCAGTTATTACGAGATGCCGGAGCAGTTGAAGTTCATTTACGAATCACCAGTCCGCCCATCAAGCATGCATGCCACTTTGGCGTTGATATGGGGCACGACAATGATCTGATTGCTGCCCGAATGGACCTTGAAGAATTGCGGCAAGTTGTTGGCGCCGATTCACTGGCATTTCTATCGTTAGACGGAATGATGCTGGCGGTTGGCCGCGAAGACGGATATTGCAATGCCTGTTTCACTGGGGCGTATCCAGTGTCGGTTGGTGCACCAAAACGTAAGGACGCATTCGAAGGTGTGTTGGCATGAGCGACGCGCTGTGTGTCTTGATCGTTGGGTCGGGTGGCCGTGAACACGCGATGGCCGATTCGGCGTTACGTTCGCCGCGATGTGGTCGCTTGTTGGTGACACCAGGAAATGCCGGAACTCCAGGAGACCGATTCAATGTGGCCGCCGATGACGTGGCAGGAATCGTTGCGCTTTGTCAGACTGAAAAAGTTGATCTGGTTTTAGTTGGTCCAGAAGCGCCGCTTGCGGGTGGTTTAGTTGATCAATTGACCGCGGTCGGAATTGCAGCGTTTGGTCCAACGCAATATTTGGCGCAACTTGAATCGTCAAAATCATTTGCTCGCGAAGTGACGCAGCAGATCGGCATTGACGGGCCACGATTTGCATCATTTGGCAAAGGTGAGGTCGATGCGGCAATGGCGTGGTGGAAAGAACTTGCTGCGTCAATTGTGGTCAAGCAATCGGGTCTTGCCGGCGGCAAGGGTGTCGTCGTCCCCGAAACTGACGCCGAGACTGCTGTGGCCATTCAAGAAGCTTGTGTGCTTGGTGAAGTTGTCCTTGAAGAAAGAATCTTTGGTTACGAATGCTCACTGATTGCGGTTTGTGATGGAACGACTGCAGTGCCACTTCCGATCGCGCAAGATCATAAACGAATCGGTGAAGGTGATCGTGGACTCAACACCGGTGGCATGGGTGCGTACGCTCCGGTCAATGTGGGTATCTCGCCGATCGATCTGTGCGCCCAGTTCATTCAGCCAACGCTCGATCATTTCGCTGCAATGGGTCAACCATATGTTGGCGTCTTGTATGCCGGAATCATGATGACGGCGAGTGGTCCCAAACTTCTTGAATACAACTGTCGTTTCGGTGATCCAGAGGCACAGGTTCTCTTGACCCTGCTTGAGACAAGCATTGTTGAAGTTGCATTGGCATGTCTTGCTGGGCAGTTGAAACAATTACGACTCACGGTGTCACAACAAAGTGCAATGGCTGTAGTTCTCGCATCGGCGGGCTATCCCGTCACTGCGCGCAACGGTGATGTCATCAACGGACTTGAAGCGCGAGTTGATGGCGCGACGGTCTTCCATGGCGCAACGACAACTTCACAGGCTGAAGTGGTCACTAACGGTGGGCGAGTACTCACAGTTGTCGGCCGTGGCAAAGACTTGGCGCAGGCTCGAACCCACGCCTATGAGCGAGTTGAAAAGATTTCATTTGCTGGTCAGCAATATCGCCGAGATATTGGCTGGCGCTCATTGGCTTTATCGGTGAAGTCGTATTCATCAACCGGAGTTGACATCGATGAAGGCAATCGTGCCGTTTCGTTGCTGAAGGGCAGTGTCGCGTCAACAGCTAATTCAAATGTTCTGGCCGGGGTCGGATCATTCGGCGGTGCTCTTGATGTATCGCATCTCAAGAAGTACGACCATCCCGTGTTGGTTGCTTCAACCGACGGTGTCGGGACAAAAGTTGAATTGGCAGCACGTTCGGGCCGATTCCGCGGTGTCGGTATGGACATTGTGAATCACTGTGTCAACGACGTGCTCGTCCAAGGAGCTCGCCCGCTGTTCTTCTTGGACTACTTGGCGTCGTCAGAAATTCAGGCTGAAATGGTGGCAGCTGTCGTTGCTGGAATGTCGCAGGCTTGTCGTGATAACGAGTGCGTGCTACTCGGTGGAGAGACCGCCGAAATGCCCGGTGTCTATTCACCAGGTGCATTTGATATCGCGGGGACTTTGGTCGGCGTTGTTGAAAAAGAACAGTTACTTCCACGAAGCAATGTTGCGGTGGGTGATGTGTTGATTGGACTCGCATCTAACGGGCCACACACCAATGGCTATTCGTTATTGCGCAAAATATTTTGCTGGCTTCCCGATGACGCCATGCCCGAACCGTTGCAGGTTCCTATCTTGGACGCGCTGTTGGTTCCTCATCGCAGTTATCTGCATGAGATGAGTCCACTTCTTCATGATCCGCGTTTGAAGGGACTGATTCATATCACCGGTGGCGGCCTTCCCGAAAATGTGCCGCGAGTCTTGCCCGAAGGTGTTGGGGCCGACATCCAACTCGATAGTTGGACAATGCCACCACTCTTTCAACTCGTTCGCGAAATCAGTCAGCTTGATACGCACGAGCTGTATCGGACGCTCAATATGGGTATCGGAATGATTGTGATTGTTGCACCCGCTGATGTGCAGGCGATTCAAGCCATGTTTGATGAAGAGACATGGGTCATTGGTGAACTTGTTTCACGAACTACTGACGAACCACAAGTGAGGTTGTTGCCATGAATGGTCATATGCGACTGGTTGTACTGGTTTCGGGCAACGGTTCGAACCTGCAAGCAATCCTTGATGCTTGTGAATCTGGAGTGTTGGCTGCCGAGGTTGTCGCGGTTGTCAGTAACAAGCACGATGTCAAGGCACTTGAACGTGCCGAGAGCGCCGGGGTGCCCGCTGTTGTTGTGAGCGCAGTGACGGGTGAAAGCAGGGCTGACTATGACACTCGCTTAACTTCAGTCGTTTCGAGCTTCATGGCTGATTTTGTGGTTCTTGCGGGGTATATGCGCATTCTCAGCATGGAATTTCTCTCGTGGTTTCCTGGACAGGTCGTCAATCTGCACCCATCGTTGCCAGGCGACATCGTCGGGGTCGGGGCTATCGAGAAGGCCTTCGCTGAATTTCAAAATGGAACCCGTGACCACAGTGGGGTCATGGTCCATTTTGTTCCCGACGAAGGTGTTGACGATGGGCCAGTTTTGGCAAGTGCACGGGTCGAGATTGCCCCGAATGACACCCTTGAGATATTCGAAGAAAAGATGCATCGTCAAGAACATGAACTACTGGTTGAAGTCCTGCGAGAATTGTCAGTGAAGTACACGAAAGTTGGAGAATCCACATGAACCCAATTAACAACACGGTGTTTAGCCCCCACGAAGGCCTCACCTTTGACGATGTGGTTTTGGTCCCTGGTTTCAGCGATGTTCTGCCCGATCAAGTTGATGTGCGCACTCAGTTGACGAGCGAGATCACGTTGGCCATGCCGTTGTTGTCGGCAGCGATGGACAAAGTCACTGAAGCACCGATGGCAATCGCGATGGCGCGTTTGGGTGGAATCGGAATCTTGCATCGCAACATGACCATCGACGATCAAGCAGCCGAGGCTCGGCGTGTGAAGCGGTCGCAATCAGGCATGATCTCCGACCCAGTGACGCTTGGACCCGATGCATCATTGCAAGAAGCCGAAGATTTGATGCGTCGATTCAAGTTTTCGGGTGTGCCGATTATTGATAACGCTGGAGTGCTCGTTGGAATCTTGACGAACCGTGATATTCGCTTTTGTGAGCCAGCAGATTTCGTTCGCCCTGTGAGCGATTTCATGACGAAGGCTCCGCTTGTGACCGGTAACGAAGACACAACTCTGGCCGAGGCTCAGACGATCATTCAAAAGCACCGCATTGAGAAGTTGCCACTCGTCAACAAAGACGGGCATTTAGTTGGCATCATCACAGTCAAAGACATCATGAAGAAGCGTGACTATCCAGAGGCAACTCACGATGATCTCGGACGTTTACGTGTTGGTGCAGCCGTAGGTGTTGGGCCCGATCTTGAAGACCGTGTTGAAGCACTTGTGAAGTCGTCCATTGATGTCGTCGTCATCGACACTGCACATGGACATACCCAAGGTGTCTTAACAGCAGTGCGTCGCATCAAGTCGGCGTGGCCAAACTTGGCGGTCATTGCGGGCAACGTGGTGACCGAAGAAGGTGTTGACGCGTTGGCCGAAGTTGGTTGTGACGCAATCAAGGTTGGTGTCGGTGCAGGATCGATCTGTACGACTCGCGTGATTTCGGGTGCTGGCATGCCGCAGTTGTCGGCGATTTGGTACGCCGCAAGTCGTGCTCGTGAATTGGGTATCCCGATCATTGCCGATGGTGGAGTCACATATTCGGGTGACATTGTGAAGGCTTTGGCATCGGGTGGAAGTTCGGTGATGCTCGGAAGTTTGTTAGCCGGAACCGATGAGGCTCCTGGTGAGATGGAATTGTTTGAAGGTCGTCGTTATAAGAGTTATCGCGGTATGGGTTCACTCGGTGCGATGCAAGGACTCGGTGCCGATCGCTACGGAAGTGGTCAGGGTATGGCACGTAACAAGTTGGTACCTGAAGGTATTGAAGGCCGCGTGGCGTATTCAGGATCACTTCACGATGTGGTGTACCAACTCGTCGGTGGACTTCGATCAGGAATGGGTTACGTAGGTGCGGCGAACCTCGATCAGTTGCGCACCAAGGCCCGCTTTATGCGGGTGACCACTGCTGGTCGCGAAGAGAGTCATCCGCACGACGTCCTTGTCACCAACGAAGCCCCCAACTACCACCAATAACTTTGTGATTCTAGTGTTGTTTTAATCGGTAATACCAATTAAAACAACACCAGAATCACGAGTTGATGGAGGGGAGTGACATCAAGAGGTTCTCGAAGAGCAACTTCTCGTTGACGTTACGACTGAGAGCCACACTGGCATCGCGAATCTTCTTGACCGCTCGCACATACGAATCGGTTTGGTAATGAGCGGTTTCTTCGGTCGACTTCTTGAGCGCTTCGCTATACACCAAAGTGAGCATGCGTAATCCCGAACGAAGTTCATCAGTCTTATAACGACGTAACTCACGCTTGTGCTTGTCAGTCAAAATCTTGCGGCCACTTCCACGCTCACCCAAGAACTTCACGCGCTCTTCGAGTTCGGCAAGTTCGGCCTCTTGCTTTGATTCGTAACTCGCCAACGATGACTCAACTGCACTCAGTAATTCAGCGGCGATTTCAATGGCTCGCGAAGTTGTGCCATTGAGACGAGTCGGAACATTGGCAAAGAGTTCAGTTCGTGAAGCAAGCGATGGATCATTGATCAAGACGCGGGCTCGTTCAAGATCTCCGGCAGCCACCCGAGCCACATAAGCAGCCTTCTCTTGATAAATGCCGTCCTCAACGAGTTGTTTGATAATCAATTCATCAGTGATGGGCTGAAAGTCGATACGCACACAGCGCGAAACGATGGTGATCATGGTGTCTGGGACATCGTCACTGAGCATGATCATCACGGTCTCGCCATCTGGTTCTTCAATCGTCTTCAACAATGAAGCGCGTGCGCCATCAGCCAGTAAATGAAAGTCATGCACAATGATCACGCGGGTTGAACCTTCAACCGCCGAACGCTCGGCCAACTTAATGATTTCGTCGCGAGCTTGTTCCATGCTGATTCCAGCACCTTCGCGTTCGACTTCGTGAACATCAACATGAATGCCACGCATCACTAGGTCGGCGGTGCGTTGAGTGCTGTCTTCAGATCCCTGCAACTTCACAGCTGCAAAGGCACGAGCTGCAATATCTTTTCCGCATCCAGACGGACCAACAAACAGATAAGCGTGGGCAGCAGAGTTGCCCAAAGCCCGCAACTTCATCAACGTGTGTTCCTGGCCAATGACTTTGTCGTAGACCGAATTTGTCATTTCAGATGCCGAGTCTTTCGGTCACCGCTGCACGCACGGCTTGTTCAATCACATCGGGATCCCCAACAGCTTCAATGATCACCCAATGTTGCGGGTCGTTGGCGGCCATCGCATGAAAGCCGTCTCGTACGCGTTGAAAGAAGTCGCTGTCCTCTTGTTCAAAGCGGTCTAGGTCGCGATGGGCGAGTCGGCTCATGGCATGTTCGTGCGAAACATCAAGCAAGACAACTAAGTCTGGCCAGCGAGACTGCAGAGCCCAGTCATTGACGGCGCGCACAGTGTCGAGTGGCAACTGACGACCGTAACCCTGATAGGCAATCGTTGAATACACGCTGCGATCACTCACCACATGATGACCAGCAGCAAGTGCTGGAGCCAATACTTCAGCACGGTGTTGCGCACGATCGCCAGCAATTAAGAGTGCTTCAGCAATGGCATCAAGGTGTGTATTCGCGGTGTCGTGCAATACCTCACGAATTCGCGCACCAATATCGGTGCCACCTGTTTCGCGAGTTAAGACCGAGCCAGCATCTAGCAATTGTAATGATGCAACTAAACGTGAAGCCTGCGTGGTTTTACCGCAACCTTCGATTCCCTCGAATGCGATGTAGACCGGAGTCTTCATTCTTCGGGCTTCTGGGCTTTCTTTTTCGCAGGAGCCTTAGCGGCTGCTTTCTTGGGAGCTACAGCCTTCTTCTTTGCTGGCTTCTTAGCGACGGCTTTCTTGGGAGCTGCAGCTTTCTTGGCTGCTGGCTTCTTCGCAGCGGCCTTCTTTGGTGCACCACGCTTCGACGGGCTCTTCTGTCCGGGTACAAGACCCTTCTCAATCATCACTTCGCGACGAACCGCCAACAATTCGTAAGCACGTTCGGGCAACATGTCTTCAAGGCGGTCACCTTTACCAAGCGACGCATTCACTTCGCCATCGGTGACATACACACCAAACTTGCCGTCCTTGGCAACGACCGGTCGTCCGCTTGCGGGATCGCTGCCGAACTCGCGCATCGGTCCGCTGTTAGGCGACGCGGCGCGACCTCGACGAAACACTTTTGGGAGTGCGTAAATAGAAAGAGCTTCATCAAGTGTGATGGTGAGCAACTTCTCTTCGTTGTCAATGGTGCGGTAGTCCTTGACCTTTTGTAGGTACGGACCGAACTTGCCGTTTTGTGCAGTGATTGGTTCGCCGTCAGCTGGGTCAACACCAAGTGTGCGAGGAAGTGTGAGTAGTTGTTCGGCATCAACCATGGTGATGCGATCAAGAACCATGGTCTTGAACAGACTCACCATCTTTGGCTTTTCAAATCCGGGTGGCGGCACTTCTTGCGTGCCCCATTGAACGTACGGACCAAAACGACCGTTCTTGGCAAACACCGGCAGGCCACTTAATTCACCGATGGGCTCATCGCTCTTAGGCATTGCCAACAAACGCAAGGCCATCTCAAGAGTGAGTTCATCTGGTGCGAGCGAATCGGGAACCGAAGCATTCTCGTCACCGCGCTTGACATACGGACCAAACTTGCCGGGCTTCACAATGATGACCTCACCCGTTGTGGGGTCGGCACCAATCGAGAAGGAGTTAACGACCGCTGCGTCAATACCCGCAATGTTGTTTTCAATGAGGCGCTTGAGTCCGAGTTCTCTGGCATCACCTTCGCGACCTTCGGCAATGAGACCGAAATAGAAATCGTGGAGCCACTTATCTTTGGCCAGTTTCTTTTGGGCAATCTCATCGAGGTCTTCTTCAACCCCGGCAGTGAACTGGTAATCAACCAAGCGGGTGAAGTGTTGTTCGAGCAAACCGACAACTGCGAATGCAGTCCATGTCGGTACGAGTGCTTGCGCTTTCTTCCACACGTAACCACGGTCTTGCACCGTCTGAATAATTGATGCCCATGTTGATGGACGACCAATACCTAGTTCTTCAAGCTTCTTCACGATTGAAGCTTCGGTGTAACGAGCTGGCGGTGAGGTCTCGTGTCCGTTTGGATCGAGTGATAGCACCGGCACTGCATCGCCAACTTTAAGTACGGGCAACAATGCTTCAGTCTCAGTGTCGGCTGCATCGTCGTCGCGTGACTCTTCGTAGGCACGACGGTGACCAGGGAACGTAATGGTTGTTCCACTCGCCGAGAATTCGCAATCGTTGGCCGCTGTTGCGCCAGATGCGACAGCAACTCCACCCAATCGAATTGAAACTGTGACACCTTGTGCATCAGGCATTTGCGAAGCAAGCGTGCGCTGCCAGACCAGGCGATACAACGCAAGGTCGGGTCCGCTCAATTGACTCATCACACTGTCGGGTGAACGCATGGGCAAGGTTGGACGAATCGCTTCGTGAGCTTCTTGCGCATTCTTAACCTTGTTCGCATAACGACGTGGTGATGCGGGCAGGTAATCGGCGCCGTAATCCTTACGAATTTGTGTACGCACTTCTTCAAGTGCTTCCTCGGCCAAGGTAACCGAGTCTGTACGCATATATGTAATGAATCCTCGTTCGTACAAACCTTGAGCGGTACGCATGACCTGTTGTGCTGACAAGCGCAACTTGCGACCACCCTCTTGTTGCAAGGTGCTCGTCATGAATGGCGGCTTGGGCGACGAGCGATACGGTTTGTCTTCAACCGAACGCACATTGATGGTTGCGTTTGCGAGTCGATCAACGAGCGACATCGCGACTGTTTCGGTGAGTACGACGACGCCAGCTTTGGCTTTGCCAAAACTGTCGAAATCTTTTCCGGTGGCAACTCGCTTGCCATCAACTTCTAGTAACGCTGCTTTGAAAGAAGGGCTGGTCGCTGACACTAGATCGAGGCCCCAATATCCGGCCGTCACGAAAGCGATGCGCTCACGTTCACGTTCAACAATCAAACGGACGGTCGGGCTTTGCACACGACCTGCGGACAATCCACGATTTACTTTGCGCCACAACACGGGGGATACCTCATAACCGAACAAGCGGTCGAGGATGCGACGGGTCTCGGCGGCGTCGACCAAGCCGTAATCAAGACCTCGGGGAGTTGCGAAAGCATGGTCAATGGCGGTCTTGGTGATTTCGTGAAAGACCACACGGTGTACGGGGACACCGGGCTTGATCGCCGACTTGAGGTTTTCGATGAGGTGCCAACTGATGGCCTCACCCTCTCGGTCTTCGTCGGTTGCCAGATAGATGGCGCTGGCCTTCTTGGCGAGGGCTCGCAATTCTTTAATCACCTTGGCGCCGCGCTCGGTCAGCTCGTATGTGGGCTTGAAATGGTTGTCCACATCGACGGCCATGCCCTTAGAGGGAAGGTCTGCGATATGGCCAACCGAAGCCAGGACGTCAAAGTTGGCACCGAGCAAAGAACCAATTGTTTTGGCCTTGGCTGGTGATTCAAC
>CAFBLJ010000011.1_pt1 | contig 27250 bp, 25 predicted proteins | sample 7268081 | NCBI WGS metagenome assembly CAFBLJ01 (sample SAMEA6814025, study PRJEB35770) | freshwater metagenome | biome: Freshwater; feature: Freshwater reservoir; material: water | place: Czech Republic | collected 2016-04-20 | depth 30m m
CGGGAGCCAACATACCGATCATCGCGCTCTCGATATCTTCGAGCAGCTTGTAGATGATTTCGTATGAACGGATTTCAACATGTTCGGCTTCGGCTAGGTCGCGAGCTTTGCGATCGGGACGAACGTTGAAACCAAGAATGGTGGCATTAGTTGCCGCAGCCAGTGTGATGTCGTTTTCGGTGACTCCACCAACTGCACGGTGAACGAAGGCCAACTTGACTTCATCGCGTTCAAGACGTCGCAAACTATCGGTGACTGCTTCAAGCGAACCCTGCACGTCGGCCTTCAAAATGAGGTTGAGTGTTGCCACTTCACCAGCCTGAATTTGGGTGAAGACGTCTTCAAGCTTGACACCGCGCTGCACGCGAGCATCGCCACGTTGAGCCTTGGCACGCAGGCGCTGTTCACGAGCTTCACCAACGGTACGAGCAGTCTTTTCGTCTGGTGCAACACGGAATTCATCGCCGGCTTGCGGCACGGTTGACAAACCAAGAACTTGCACCGGCGTTGACGGACCAGCTTCTTTGATTTGCTGACCCTTGTCGTCGATCATGGCGCGTACACGACCCCACGCACCACCAGCAACAATTGGGTCACCGACCTTCAATGTGCCCTTGTCAACCAAAATCGTTGCAACTGGTCCACGACCAGTGTCGAGGTTGGCTTCAAGAACGACTCCCTTGGCCCGACCCGATGGGTTGGCCGTGAGTTCTTCGATTTCAGCAACGATGGTGAGTTGTTCGATGAGATCGTCAACGCCCAAGTTCTGCTGGGCAGACATTTCAACACAGATGGTATCGCCACCCCATGACTCGGGAACAAGGAGTTGTTCGGCGAGTTGAGCAAGCACACGCTGTACATCGGCGTTTTCTTTGTCAATCTTGTTGATTGCAACCACCATCGGTACGCCAGCTGCGCGAGCGTGACTAATTGCTTCAATGGTCTGAGGCATGACACCGTCGTCGGCGGCAACCATCAACACAACAATGTCGGTGACTTGAGCACCACGGGCACGCATCTGCGTGAACGCTGCGTGACCAGGCGTGTCAATGAAGGTGACTTTCTTGCCGTCTTGAACCACTTGATACGCACCGATGTGCTGCGTGATTCCGCCGGCTTCACCAGATACAACATTGGCGTTGCGAATCTTGTCGAGCAACGTCGTCTTACCATGGTCAACGTGACCCATGACAGTGATCACTGGCGGACGCAATTCTTGCGCGGTCTCGTCGTCGTCATCGCTGTCGTCGAACAGAGCCTGCAATTCCATTTCTTCTTGCTGACCAGGTTCGACCAAAAGAATCTCTGCACCAATTTCGAGTGCGAACAATTCCATTTGTTCGTCCGACAACGTCATTGTTGCAGTGACCATTTCACCGTTCTTCAACAAGAAACGAACCACGTCAGCCGCGGTGCGGTTGAGACGAGGTGCAAATTCTTGTGATGAAACTCCGCGTTCGATGACGATTGTGCCCTCGGGGACCGGAGCCGCATCATCGCTGTACGAAATCATTGATGGCTGTAGATCATCCTCACCACGACGGCGACGACGACCACCACTACGCGGAGCCCGACGTCCACCGCTTGGGCGAGCGCCACCACCGGGGCGACCTCCACCACCGGGACGGCCAGCACCAGGACCACCGGGTCCACCACCAGGACCACCAGGACCACCAGGACCACCGGGTCCACCAGGTCCACCAGGTCGCTGAGCACCAAAGGCACCTGCGGGACGTGGGCCTCCTGCGGGACGAGCGCCACCAAAGGCACCGCCAGGACGAGGCGCGCCAGTTCGCGGGCCACCATAACCAGTGCCACTCGGGCGCGCACCAGGGGCTGGCGCATTTCGAGGACCACCAGGCGGCGGCGGAACCGGACGACCAGTTGCACTCATTGGGCGACCCGGCGGCGGCGGAACTGGGCGACCAGTTGCGCTGATTGGACGACCCGGCGGCGGGGCGGCGGGTCGACCAGGCGCGGCGACACCAGGTGCACCACCAGCGGCCGGCGGACGCGGCGTATCTGGTCGTGGAGCAGAAGGACGAGGTGTTTCACGGGTCGCATCACGAGCTGGTTCGCGCTGAGCAGTTCGACTGGAGACAACTGACCCCGATGGAGCAGCTGGTGCCTCGGGGGCAACAGGAGCTTCAACAACTGGCGTTTGAGCGACTGGTGCAGCAGGTGTCTCAACCGGCGCCTGAACAACTGGCGCTTGGACAACCGGTGCGGGGGCTGGTGTTTGAACGACTGGTGCTTGAACCGTTGATGCTTGGACGACTGGTGCTTTGACGACTGGCGCGGCGGGAGCTTGAACAACTGGCGCAGCTGGCGCAGCTGGCGCAACAACTACTTCGACAACAGGAGCGGGCGCATCGTCACCCTTGTCGACTGCCTTCTTTGCCGGCGCCTTCTTGGCGGGCTTTTCTTCTTCGACCGGAGCGACCTCACGGACGAGACCAGCTGCTTCGGCTTTGCGCTTGAGCATCGGTACGAATGCTTCAACCAAAGTTGACTGAGGAGTCTTTGCGGCCACATTGTTGGCCTTACAAAGTTCAAGCATCTCGGCATTACTCATGCCGAGGGACTTCGCTAATTCACTGACTTTGATCTTTGCTGTTGCCACGCGGCGTTCAGTCCTTTGATGCTTTTTCGCCGGTGTTTCCGGCGACATTTTAGATTGTCATGGTTGTGCGACTCGTGTGAGGTGACGACCATTAATTATTTTCTTATGACCCGATTGAGTTTTCCAGGCTCGATCGAATGCACGTATTTTCATTGCCGCCTCGTAACAACTTGTTGACTCGGCGCACATCCATGCGCCGCGTCCACTTGCTGTGCGAGACATGACAGGTTGACCCATTTCGTTGGGCACAAAGCGAGTGAGTAACTGCTGTTCCTTGCGAGAACGGCATCCCACGCAGGTGCGCACCGGATGAGTCAACGTTGTCATGTGAGATTTATGCCTCGTCCTCGACTGCCGCAGCAGTAATTCCGGTGACCTTTTCCCACTCTTCAACACTCATCACTGAACCGTCAGCAGCGTGGAATTCTTGCGCACCAGTTTCGGCGTTCAAGATCCATTCGCCATCGGCGTATTCAGCGTCTTCGAAAATTCCGTTGAGCTCGTTGTTGTGCTGGGTTTCGCTCTTGATGTCGATGCGAACACCAGCGAGACGAGCAGCAAGACGTGCATTCTGTCCTTCTTTACCGATAGCCAAGCTGAGTTGGAAATCGGGAACGATGACATCGGCCTGACTGCGGTCTTCGCTCAGACGAACTTCGGTGACTTTGGCTGGTGACAACGCTTTGGCAATGAAATCAGCCAAATCGTCACTGAAAGGAATGATGTCAATCTTCTCTTGATTGAGTTCGTTCACAACCATGCGCACGCGTCCACCACGAGCACCAACACATGCGCCGACGGGATCGACATTGCTGTCGTTCGAGAAAACAGCGATCTTGGTGCGGTGACCTGGTTCGCGAGCACATGCCTTAATTTCGACAACACCATCGGCGATTTCGGGGACTTCAAGTTCGAAGAGGCGCTTGACAAGACCGGGGTGCGTACGGCTCACAACAATCTGAGGACCCTTGTCGCTGCGACGCACTTCAACGATGTAGGCCTTGAGGCGAGTACCTGGCGTGGCACGCTCGAAAGGAACTTGCTCACTTTGTGGCATGAGTGCTTCGACTTTGCCAAGATCGAGCAAGGCATAGCGGTGATCGTTTTGCTGAATAATGCCCGTGACAATGTCGCCTTCGCGGTTCGCATATTCTTCGAACTTCTTGTCACGCTCGGCTTCGCGGATGCGCTGACCCATCACCTGACGGAATGTCTGGGCTGCAATGCGACCAAGTTCGTTCTTTTCGGGTGTGTCGTCGCGCTGGTTGACCCAGTTGCCGTCTTCGTCAATGTCGAATGCGGTGAAGGTAATTTCGAGAGTGTCGGTGTTGAGACCGACCTCAACTTCTTCAGCCGAACCTGGGCGACGCTTGTACGCGGTTGCCAAGGCTTCTACGAGAACTTGCAGAAGGGTCTCTTCTGAAATGTTCTTTTCGGCCGCCAACATTTTGATGGCTTCTTTCATGTCGAGATTGCTCATGACTGGGATGACTCCTGGTCGTCGTTGTGGATGTAGTTGTCGGTTTCTGGATCTAGTTCTGTATCAAGATCCTCGAGATCGTCGTTACGATCAAGAAAATCATCGATTTCTTGCTCTGAGTCTGCCGTGGAAGCGGCCGAACTGCTCGTGCCACTGGACTTTGATGTACCCGTAGACGCCGATTTCTTATTTCTGGCGCCGTCGGCTTTCGTACCTTTGCCATTCTTATTACTGGGCTTAGGTTGGACTTCCCAAACAAAGATCGTCTTGGCACGATCGATTTGGTCGTAGGGAATAATGCGTTCTTCGCCATTGGCCAAACGCAAGAGGAAGGTGTCGGGGCCCGCCGATTCGATGACGCCGCTCAAGCGACGTTCGCCGTTGATGACGTTTTGCAGACGAATCGCCGCTGTTTTGCCGGTTTCGCGATGAAAATGCCGAGGTAGACGCAGATTTCGCTCAAGACCAGGGCTCGAGACTTCAAGGGTGTAGTGGCCAGGTACGGGGTCGTCGTGGTCGAGTTCGCGCGAAATGAGGCGCGTGCACTGTGACAGCTGGTCAACATCAATGCCGCCCGGCGAACCTGGGGGCGTATCGACAGTGATCTTCACGATTCCGCCGTTGTACTCAAGGTCGTACATTTCGAGACCGAGGTCGGCCAAGACTGGGGTGATCAATGCTTCAATGCGTCGTGAGACTTGGTTTTCAGACATCAATTCACCTCCGTTTTGTCAAAATTTCTATGTACTGCACTCAATATTTCCTAGATTTGTACTGAATCTGCATCGAATATGACCCCAGTGACTAAAAAAGACGAGGGCTGAAGCCCTCGCCTTTCAGACCCACCGGAATGGAAATTCTCTTCAGACCGTTCAATCATACAAGAATGCGAGCGCTATCTGACACGAGTGATCTCCCTCAGTTGACGGTTCATGACAAGTAGCCTGACGGAATGTTGCGTTTATCCAGCCTGTTCGTCCGCACTCTGCGCGAAAACCCCTCCGATGCCGAGGTTCCGAGCCACCAATTGATGGTTCGGGCTGGATATATCCGTCGAGCAGCTCCTGGTGGCTACACCTGGCTCCCCCTCGGCTGGAACGTCTATCGCAATGTTGAACGAATCGTGCGTGAAGAAATGGATGCCGCCGGCTTCCAAGAAGTGCACTTTCCGGCCCTGCTTCCCCGCGAGCCATACGAGGCCACCAATCGCTGGACCGAGTACGGCCCCAACTTGTTCCGCCTCCAAGACCGTCGAGGTGTCGACTACTTACTTGGCCCGACCCACGAAGAGATGTTCACACTGCTCGTCAAAGATCTCTACAGCAGTTACAAAGACCTGCCGCTCAGCATCTACCAAATTCAGACAAAGTTCCGTGACGAGGCTCGCCCCCGCGCGGGCCTGTTGCGTGGCCGCGAATTCGTGATGAAGGACTCGTACAGTTTCGACATTGACGACGCCGGCTTAGCGGCGAGCTACGAAGCCCACCGCGCGGCGTACATCAAAACCTTTGAGCGTCTACACCTTCCCTTTGTCATTGTCTCGGCGATGTCTGGGGCCATGGGTGGATCTAAGAGCGAAGAATTCTTGGCTCCCCTCGAAGTTGGCGAAGACACATTCGTGCGCTGCACAACATGTGGTTACGCGGCCAACACCGAAGCTGTCGCCGTGCCGACTCCAGCAGCAATTGATTTTTCAAGTGCTGCACCTTCGCAAGTTGTTGACACACCTGACACACCAACCATTGCCACACTTGTTGATTTGTTAAATGCACGAACCGATATCAACGATGCAATTGGCAAAACAACACCGTGGGTTGCAAGCGACACTCTCAAGAACGTCATCATCATGCTGCGCCATCCCGATGGTCGACGTGAACCTCTAGCAATTGGTTTACCAGGCGATCGCGAAGTGGATATGAAGCGCGTCGAAGCACAAGTCGGTCCCGCCGAGCCTGACGCATTCACCGAAGCAGACTTCGCCAACTATCCCGCACTTGTGAAGGGTTACATCGGACCTGACGTGCTCGGATCAAAATCGGCATCACAGATTCGTTATCTCGTTGATCCTCGTGTTTCAACAGGAACCAGTTGGGTGACTGGCGCAAACAAGGCCGGCAATCATGTGGTTGGTTTGGTATGTGGCCGCGATTTCACACCAGATGGAACAATTGAAGCCGCCGAAGTACTACCCGGCGATGCCTGCCCAACCTGTGCTGCCAAAAATGCAACTGGCGTTCTTGAAATGGCACGAGGAATTGAGATTGGTCATATTTTCCAATTGGGTCGCAAGTACGCCGAAGCCCTCAACCTCACCGTGCTCGACCAAAACGGCAAGCAAGTAGTTGTCACCATGGGTAGCTACGGCATTGGTGTTTCACGTGCTGTTGCAGCAATCGCCGAAGCAACGCTCGATGACATGGGATTGTGCTGGCCGCGCGAAGTCGCACCCGCCGACGTGCATATCGTCGTTGCGAGCAAAGGTGCCGATGCGATTGCCGAAGAAGCCGAGCGACTTGCTGCTGAACTTGAAACTGTAGGGATCCGAGTTTTACTTGATGACCGCACATCAGTGTCACCTGGAGTCAAGTTCAAAGACGCCGAACTTATCGGAGTACCGACCATCGTGGTGGTGGGCAAAGGTCTTGCCGACGGTGTGATCGAAGTCCGTGATCGCGCCAGTGGTGAGCGCAGCGATGTCGCAATTGGTGAAGTAGTTGCAACTTTGCGCACAATTTGTGGGCGGTCAGGGAACTGATCATGAAGTTGGTGCGAGGTGTCGTACAACATTATTCATGGGGTCATCCCACGTCGATTCCACGCTTGCTTGATATTGAACCCGATGGTCGGCCTTGGGCCGAACTGTGGTTTGGTACCCACTTAGGCGGTGCGTCAAAAGTACTCAATGTTGATGATGTCACTGCAGCAGCATTGCGTCGCAGTGCATCCGATGACACCGGCGAACAATCAATCCCGTTACTTTTAGTTGCTGGTGAATTGCCGTTCTTGGTAAAGGTACTTGCCGCCGCCGAACCATTGTCGTTACAGAGTCACCCATCAACCGAACAAGCAAAAGCCGGATACGCCCGAGAAAACCGCCTGAACATTCCAGTCGGAAACTCGCGTCGCATTTATCGCGATCCATTTGCCAAGCCCGAACTCATTTGTGCACTCGGACCCTTTGAAGCACTATGCGGATTCCGCGAACCAGTGGCAACAGTTGAACTCTTGCACTCAATAGGTGGTGGTGCATCAATCATTGCTCGCCTATTGGCCGACCACGATCTCGATCACACCATGCGCTACTTGTTCGGAGGTGGCGAAGAAATACAAGTGCTCACCAAAGACGTCATCGAAGCCTGTCAAAATCACGAGTCACCTAGTGCACAATGGGTCACTCGTCTAGCGTTTTCATATCCTGATGATCCTGCGGTTGTTGCATCATTGCTTTTGAACTATGTCACTTTGCAAGCTGGCGAAGCGTTGTATCTTGACCCAGGTAATTTGCATGCGTATCTCAGCGGTACAGGAATTGAAGTCATGGGATCAAGCGACAACGTCGTGCGTTGTGGCTTGACTAACAAACACGTTGATGTCAACGAACTACTTGCAACTGTGGTTGCTCAACCGCTTCCCGACCCCATCGTTCACGCAACACCGGTCGCAAAAACTGAAGCGGGTCGGTTGTGGAAATACATCACTCCAGATGCGCCGTTCACGTTATGGGTACATCAAATTGACGGCACCGAAACTTTGCGGGCCCGCACCCGTGAACTCACGTTGTGCGGAGTCGGGGCAACCAATCTGTTGCAACGTGGTGAAGCGTGCTACTTGGCCCCTGGCGAAGAAATAACTTTAAGCGGCAAGGCGACACTCTTCAGGGTTACCGAAAACGACTAGCTCTGTTAACGACTAGCTCCTTTTGCGTATCTCAACAACGCGATCATGCGAATGATTGACATCATCGCCTTGCGCATCAAGCAACATTGAACGATCTTTTGCCGCTTCGCGCTCGGCTATTTTCGTGTCGACTCGAGCGATAGCTGCTTCTGCCCCATGCTCGTGAATGAACTCTGCCCATTCAACTAATGCCTCAACCATTTCACTTTCGGGTACAACTGCCACGTTGCGGCCCTTCACAAACAAGTGACCACGCTTATTTCCGGCAGCGATACCGAGGTCGGCTTCGCGCGCTTCACCGGGTCCGTTTACTACGCAACCCATGACGGCTACTTGCAACGGAATTTTGCGCTCGCCAAATGCTTTCATTGCCCGATTCGCGACGTCAATGACATCAATTTCGGCACGACCACAACTTGGGCACGCGATGAGATCGACGTTCTTTCGTTCGCGCAGACCAAGAGCTTCGAGTAATTGACGTCCGGCACGAGCTTCTTCAACAGGATCAGCCGTGAGGCTGTAACGAATCGTGTCACCGATACCTTCAAGCAAGAGAGCAGCAATTCCAGCGGTGGCTTTCAATAAACCGTTCGGCAACGGGCCAGCTTCGGTGACACCGAGGTGAAGCGGATAATCGGTGACTTCGCTCAGTTGGCGATATGCCTCAACCATGAGCGGAACATTTGATGCCTTGACGCTGATTTTGATCTGATCAAAACCAACTTCATCAAAGTAAGCAATCTCACGCAAAGCCGATTCGACCATCGCTTCGGGGGTGACCTTGCCGCCGTACTTGTCGTACAACTCGGGATCGAGAGAGCCACCGTTGACACCAATACGAATAGGAATACCGCGATCTTTGGCTTCTGATGCAACCGCTTTGATGTGTTCGGGTCGGCGAATGTTTCCGGGATTCAAGCGCAGACCGTGCACTCCGGCTTCCATCGCGGCGAGAGCCATCTTGTACTGGTGATGGATATCAGCGATGATCGGCACTGGTGAGCGCGGCACAATTTGCGCAAGACCCTCGGCCGCTTCAATTTCGTTGCACGTACAGCGCACAATGTCGCAACCAGCACCTGCCAAGGCGTAAATCTGTTGCAACGTGCCTTCGACATCGGCGGTCTTGGTGATTGTCATTGACTGCACCGTGATCGGCGCTCCCCCACCAACGGGAACTTTACCCACCATAATTTGACGGGTGGGGCGGCGATTAGTGAGCGAACCAGCGGAGGTTGACATTAGTTACATTCTGTCAGTGTTTAGAACGGTCGCGTGATATCGAGATACAAACCTGTGAAAGTTAAAAACAACAAAAGTGTCAAAACAACGACAGTCACTGGCCACATCTTTTCCACGTTGGCGCGATACACGCGATTCTTTCGACTGCGAATTCGTTCATAGGTGGCAATTGCGGCGTGTCCGCCGTCAAAGGGCAACAATGGCAACAAGTTGAAGAGACCGACAAAAACATTGATTGAAGCCAAGACTTCAAGGACTCCAAACAGTCCGTCACGATCGCCAATATCGCCGGCGACCTGAGTGATGCCCACCACAGTGGTTGGGCGCTTCATGGGGTCGGCATTCTTGTCGGTGAGTTGCGTCCATTGATTCGTTGGGTTAATGACGGTTCCGATTCCGGAAATTGTGCGGCCCATGCCATGCCACAAGTCGCTTGCCACATGACCCGACGCCGAGATGAGACCCAATTTGTCGCGACCAAAATTATCGGTACCGACACCCAGGTAGCCAATGCCAGCAGTTGTGTCAGTTGGGTGAGGTGCCAACACGACATTGACGGTTTTATCCGAACCATCATCTCCTGGACCATTCTCTTTAAAGACGACCGTCATCGCATCGCCAGCTTGCGCCGAGCGAATTGTGGTTCGTAAGTCATCAGCTGAACTCAACTTGGTGCCATTCACTGACAAGATTTCATCGCCAAGTCCGATTCCGGCAGATGCTGCCGGGGAACCTTCAGTCACCGCGAACACCTTGACGACTCCGGTGTCTTGGTAACGACCACCGACTGTGTAGACGAACATCATGATCAGAATCGCGATGATGATGTGCATGATCGAACCAGCCGTGATCACCAACAAACGCCAACGATACGGCTTAGACGAATACGAAACTTCTTCGTCGCCGGCCTCGACTGGGTCGAGATTGTTCATCCCAACAATGCGCACGAATGCACCAAGAGGTAAAGCCCGCACTCCGTACTCAACACCATTGCGATGAGTACTCCACAGTTTGGGTCCAAAGCCCATAAAGAACTGGGTGCGTTTCATACCCGCCCAACCAGCAGTGGCAAAGTGACCAAGTTCGTGCAAGAAAACCGAAATCAAAAGCCCAGCAACAAGCACCAAGCTCCACTTGTTGCTCATGCCCAACCAAATCAATAATGCAACGACCGCAATACCCGACAAGACGGCCACTGATTGACGCGGCGACTTGGGGTTTGCCCCCGGCTCATCAACGGCCCCACCGGCCATCATCTCGTCGCGGAAAGCTCGATACAACGTCATTGAGATAGCACCCTATGCGCTTCTGCGCGTCCTGTGCGGTCGGCCTCAATGATGTCATCGCTCGACAGCGTGCCATTCGTCGCAACATATTTTTGCAACGAGGCTTCGACCACAGCAGCGATGTCGGGCCACTTCAAAGATCCAGCCAAGAATGCCTCAACGGCGATTTCATTCGCCGCTGACAAAAATGCCGGCGCAGTGCCACCGGTGCGTCCGGCTTGATACGCCAACGATAAACAACGGAACGTTGCAATATCTGGTGCACTGAAATCAAGATGCGTCAGAGTTGACCAATCGATGCGACCGAATGGTGTGCCGATGCGATTGGGGTGCGCAAGTGCGTAACCGATGGGCAATCGCATATCGGGCATACTCAATTGCGCCATGGTGCAACCGTCAGTGAACTCGACCATTGAATGAATCACCGATTGCGGGTGAACGACTACCTCAATCTGGTCGTAACTCACTCCAAAAAGTTCGTGAGCTTCAATGACTTCGAGTCCTTTGTTCATCAACGTCGACGAATCAATCGTGATCTTTGGACCCATGCTCCACGTGGGGTGGGCTAACGCCTGCTCAACAGTGACTTCTGCAAGATCGCTCAGTGTGCGACCCCGAAATGGGCCACCACTTGCGGTCAACACAATGCGCGACACTTCGACACCGGGCCGAACTGTTGAACGCAAACATTGATGTATCGCACAATGCTCACTATCAACTGGAACTATTTCGGCGCCTGGTACTGAACGCAATGGCTGAACAACCGGACCAGCAGCAATCAGAGATTCTTTATTTGCAAGCCCTAAACGTTTACCTTGACGCAAGGTCTCAAGAGTGACTGGCAACCCTGCGAATCCCACGACTCCGTTAATGACGACATCGGCACCACTGACAAGTTCGGCCATATCACGCACGACTGTGACGCCAGGAAGAGCATCGCGTACTTCTTGATGGCGCGACACATCGGCCACCGCAACGACAGCAGGTTTGAATTCGCGTGCCTGAGCAATGAGCACATCAATGTTTGAACCAAGTCCAATTCCGGTGACCACATACTCAATATCAGATAGCCCTTGAGCACAACGTGCGTTCTCATCACGAACAACGTCAAGAGTTTGAGTACCTATCGACCCCGAACTACCAGCTATAGAAACACGGACGGTACTCACCGTTCACATCACGACGCGTAGGGCTGAAGCACCATCAACAAGTAGTAGGCAGCCGGCAAGACGAACAAGAATCCATCAAAACGATCGAGGACTCCGCCATGACCACGAATCACTGTGCCGAAGTCTTTGATGTCTAGGTTGCGCTTGAACATGCTCTCGACCAGATCGCCGAGAGGTGCAAGAACTGCAACCAAAATGGCCAACATCAATACTTCACCGACGTTGTTCCAAGTATCGCTTTGCAAACTGACGACCCACATTGCGATCAAGGTTGCGAGTGTTCCACCCATCAATCCTTCGACCGTCTTGTTGGGGCTGATCCATGCTCGCAATGGATTCTTTCCGGCGGCCGAACCGACGAATAATGCACCGACGTCGTTGGCAATCACACCAACTGCAACCATGAACAAGGTGTCGGTACCGACGTTTGCCAGACCAGGTACGTTTGAAACTCCGGCCAGAAGCGCCGCGAATGAACCCATCATGCCGATCCACAACATGCCAAGTGAGGTGATGGCCATGTTGGGCATCGGGCTCGCCTGGATGTTTGTTGCACCAACGAACGTGACCGCTGCCGCCATTAACGCCAACGTGAATACCAATGGCAAGGCTCCGTCGCCGACCCAATAGGCAGCAAGTGGAGCACAAATTGACGCCGTGATTCCAACGATTGATGCGGGTCGATACCCCTTGTCAGAAACCTTTTCAAAGAATTCAACAGCGGCAAGACCACAGACCAAAACAACAATGGCCAACACCGCGACAGGCTTCCATAGCAGCGCAGCAATAAACGCTGCGAGCATTAACAAGCCAACTGCGATTGCCGTTGGCATATCGCGACCAGCAACACCAGGACGCGCCGGAACGCTCCGTTGACCACGATCACTTGGGCGGGCATCGGGACGCGGTCGCGGACCCCGTTCAGTTGCTGGACGCGGACGGCTTCCTGTGACCGGGCGACCTTGCGTATCGTCAGTACTAATCGAAATTCGACCGGTGCGACTGGTTCCGCTTGTACCCGAGGTTTCATCACGACGAACATTCGGGATCGGTCGAGTTGATGTGCCAGTCGTATCGTCACGGCGTGTTCCACCCGTAGATTCGCCAAGTCGAACACGTGGGCGACCACCACTACTTGAGTCATCTGGTCGAACTGTTGCGCCAGACGGACGATCAGGAATCGGACGCGGGGCGGTACCCGAGTAGGAACCCCACACATCAACTTCACCAGTTTCATCAACTGATGCAGCTTCACGAGACACGTCACGCGAAACATCACGCGACGAATCGCGCGGAATCGGACGTGACACCGAACCAGATGGATCGTCGCCGAATAGCCGCGGCAGTTCACCGGTCGGCTTTTCCGTCCAATGCGGAAGTGATCCAGTGTCGTTATCGCCAAAACTCAATGGAGCTGGCTCGTCGTCACCTTCGTCGTCGGAGAATCGGAGTTCACCGAAGTCTTCGAATTCATCGTCCTGGCCAGAGCCAGAACCTTTGCGCCACATGTCATCGCTCATGGTCTCATCCTTTCAGACTTCCAGAAGTTCTTGTTCTTTACGTTGCACGGCCTTGTCGATGTGTTCAACATGGTCGTGTGTGATCTTGTCTAGTTCTTTTTCGGCACGATCTAGTTCATCTGTTGAGACTTCGCCGTCTTTTTCTGCTGTTTCTAACTGTTTACGGGCATCTCGGCGCACATTTCGTATGGCGACTCGCCCATCCTCAGCCATATTCTTCACCAATTTCACGTAGTCCTTGCGACGTTGTTCGGTCAACATCGGGAAATTGAGACGAATGATGACGCCATCGTTTGACGGAGACATTCCCAGATCGCTATCGCGAATGGCTTTTTCGATGGCGTTCAAAGATCCGCGATCGTGAGGCTTAATGACCAGCGTGCGGGCCTCGGGGACCTGAAAACCAGCCAGTTGCTGCAACGGGACATCGGCTCCGTAATAGTTCACCAAGAGCTTCTCAACGAGCGCGGGGGTGGCCCGACCAGTGCGGATCGTCGTGAATTGAACTTGGGCGTGCTCAACGGCTTTATCCATCTTGTCGATGGCTTCGAGCAAAATGTCGTCAGTCACCCGACCAGCGTACCTATGGCTTGACCCTCAAGAACGGATCTGATGTTTCCGGGGGTGCTCACATCAAAGACCACAATCGGGATCTTGTTGTCCCGACAAAAGGCGATCGCCGTGGCGTCCATGACCCGAAGTTCTTTTTCGATCACGTCTTTGTGAGAGATGCGGTCATAACGGGTGGCCGTGGGATCAAGTTTGGGGTCGGCGGTGTACACGCCATCAACACCAGAGTGAGTTCCCTTCAAGATGGCCTGAGCATCAATTTCGGCGGCTCGCAAAGCGGCTGCGGTGTCGGTCGTGAAGAACGGGTTGCCCGTTCCGCCAGCGAAAATCACGACGCGACCCTTTTCCATATGACGTTCAGCGCGACGACGAATATACGGTTCGGCCACTTTGGGCATTTCAATTGCCGTCATGACTCGACTGTGCTGACCCACTCGTTCAAGTGCGTCTTGCAGCGCCAAGCCATTCATCACGGTCGCGATCATGCCCATGAAGTCGGCCTGAGCCTGATCCATTCCCTGACCAGCGCCTTTCATACCCCGCCAGAAGTTGCCGCCACCAACGACAACCGCGATATCAATCTTGAGATTCTCGCGGACATCTTTGATTTCGGTTGCGACTTGATGCAACACGCCACTGTCGAGTCCGAAACCGGTCGGTTCAGCCAAGGCCTCACCCGACAGTTTCAGCACGACCCGCTTCCATGCAGGACGGTCGGCCTGACGGGACGAACCAGCGTCAGTTCCGGCCATGATCAATCAGCCAATCTCAACTTGAGCGAAACGAATAATCTTCGCGCCACCTAAAATTTGGGTCACCGACTGCTTGTCATCTTTAGCGTATGGCTGTTCGATCAAGCACACGTCTTTAAAGAAACCACTGATTCGGCCTTCAACGATCTTGGCCAATGCAGCTTCGGGCTTACCTTCGTTGCGACTAATCGCTTCAAGGGTGGCCTTCTCTTTTTCAAGAACATCAGCCGGAATTTCTTCACGATTCAAGTACTTGGGGCGAGCAAACGCAATGTGCACAGCAATGTCGTGAGCAAGTTCAACTGAGCCGCCTTCAATCTCGACGAGTACGGCATTCACTCCACGTCCACCTTGGATGTGCTGATAGCTGTCAACGATGTTTCCAGCTGCCGCTTCAATGCGCACGACTTCGCCAAGTTCGATCTTTTCTTTGAGAACGATCTTGAGGTCGTCAAGAATTGCGGAGCGCTCAGCAACTGCTGCTTCACCTTTAGCAGCAACAAGTTCGGCCAAAGCTTGGGCTTCGCCCTTGAACTGATCGCTACCAGCCACAAAGTCGGTTTCTGATTTGAGCTTGACAATGGCGCCAACGTTGTTTGTCACGACAAGAGCAACAACGCCTTGATTGTTGTCGCGGTCATCGCGCTTAGCTGATGCAGCCAAACCTTTTTCACGCAACCACTGCTTGGCCTCTTCAATGTCACCATTGTTATTTTCAAGGGCCTTCTTGCAATCCATCATGCCGGCGCCAGTGGACTGGCGCAGACTCTGAACATCTTTGGCTGTAAACGACATTTCTTAAGCCTCCGGGGAAGATTCAGCAGGAGTCTCAACTGATGCATCAGCAGCAGGTGCTTTTGTCGCAGCAAGACGAGCTTCACGCTCGGCTTGTGCAGCAACGGCCTGCGTACGGGCAGTTGCTTGGTTCGCCGCGAACTCGGCCTTTTCGGCGTCGCTCTTTTCGGGGGCAACCAAACCAGGGTTGCGCTTCGATGCGATATAACGACCTTCGATCACTGCTTCAGCGATCATCTTTGACATCAATTCGTTGGCACGAATTGCGTCGTCGTTACCTGGAATCGGGAACGTGATGAGATCGGGATCGACGTTGGTGTCGACGATACCGACGATCGGAATACCGAGCTTGTTCGCTTCAGTCACGCCGATGTGTTCTTTCTTGGTGTCGATGATGAACACACACTGCGGGCGCTTGGTCATGTGGCGAATACCGTTGAGGTTCTTCTGCAACTTGGCCAATTCGCGACTCTTCAAAAGAGCCTCTTTCTTCGGCATCAAAGCGAAATCGCCAGCCTCTAAGAGACGCTCAAGTTCGAGCATTTTCTGCACGCGCTTGTGAATCGTTTCAAAGTTAGTGAGCATTCCGCCCAACCAACGTTCGTTGATGTACGGCATGCCGCACTTCTCGGCAAAGCCAGCAATCGGATCTTGTGCCTGCTGCTTCGTACCGATGAACAGAACCGAACCGCCACCGGCGACCAAGTCACGCACGAATGCGTACGCGGTCTCGATGCGCTCAAGGGTCTGCTGCAAGTCGATGATGTAAATGTCGTTTCGCTCACCAAAGATGAAGCGACGCATCTTGGGGTTCCAACGACGGGTTTGGTGGCCGAAATGAACTCGGGCTTCCAAAAGTTGACGCATCGTGACGATGGCCATAGCACTGTCCTCCTGATTCTGCAGTTAGGGGCACGGGACCTCGCATCACAAAGTGACGACTGCAGGATGAGGACCATGCATTTTGATGTTGTGCAAGAACTTGTTTCTTGCTGGGCACACGCTAGCGGGACTTTGCCCAAATCTGCCATCTCACCTGCCAAAAGAGGCAGCACAACTCAACCGACTTTGGGTGGGGCGACCACCGGTTTGGGAGTTTGGAATGAGGCGGACCCGCGAACGGCGGCGCGCCAAAAATGATGTGGGATCGACATAGCGGGCGGGCTTTCCTTCAATGATGTATCGCATACTGAGATGAATAAGACCGTCCGACGTCCCGAGACGCTGACCGGCCTGCACAACCTGTCCCGACATCACCTGTGGATCTCGAATGAGACCACCGATCGTTACCAAGACCTCGGGGCTGAAACCAGATTTCGGGTCCGGGTCGATCGTCACGAACTGTTGGCCAACCACCATCCCAGCGAACGTGATGTGTCCTGCCACTGGCGCGATGACCTCGCGGCCCACTGTCTGTTCAAAGTCAATCGTTCGGTGCCCAGCGCAAAATTCGCACGAAGGTTCGACGTACGGATATGCCACAGCCCCGTGAACGGGAGGAATCAAACAATTGGCAGCAACCAGAAAGGCAAAAAGAATCACCAATCACTGTGCGCCATCGCGATTGCATTGCGGTGAGCAGACATGACGAACAGATGAGCAGATCAGCGAGATCAAACGCCAGCGGCTGACATGCGAGCACGCAACATGATGATCGCCTTCGAGTGAATCTGTGACACTCGGCTTTCGGTCACCCCGAGCACCGAACCAATTTCGGCCAAGGTCATGCCTTCGTCGTAATACAGCGCAACTACCGTGCGTTCACGCTCGGGCAAGCTACGAATTTCCGAACGCATTGTTTGCCGCAATTCTTGATCTTCAACAATTGCATCTGGGCCCTGATCGGGTGACGCTGGCAACTGCCGTTGCTCACCATCTAAGCCACCACCCACCACATGATCAAGTGGACCAACGTTTGCTACCGAAATTGTCGATAACCACTTGTGCAACTCATCGTTGTCAATGCCAAGTTCGGCGCAAATTTCTTCGTCAGTTGGCGCTCGTTTGAATTGATTACCTAACTTCGCGACCGCTGTTTCGATTTGACGAGAACGTGAACGCACTGAACGCGGCACCCAATCAAGTGCGCGCAATCCATCGAGGATGGCGCCTTTAATACGCGGCACCGCAAAAGTTTCAAATTTGAAACCGCGACTCGGATCAAATCGATCAACGGCATCCATCAAACCAAAGACACCCGTGCCATTGAGTTCACCAGTGTCAATACCTGCGGGTAAACCAGCAGCAACACGACCAGCGACGAATTTGACGAGAGGTGAATAATGCACGATCAATTGATCACGTGCGGCTTCGTCACGATCTTCAACCCAACGTGTCCACGCGCGTTCAATGGCCGGCGTCGTACGCGACGGTTTCTCTTCTGGCGCATCCAGGTTGTCGGATTTAATGTCGGGCTCGGTCATGTTGTCGAAACGCTGTCAAGTCGGTTACAAGTGGCTACAAGTTCGGACCATTAGGCCCGAGGATGAGTACTTGTATACACCGACCGTAGACGCTCTTTACTGACGTGCGTGTATCGCTGGGTCGTGGCTACATCGCTATGACCCAAAAGTTCTTGAACCGACCGCAAATCGGCCCCTCCATCAAGCAAATGGGTGGCGTAGGTATGGCGCAATGCGTGAGGGTGAGTGGGATTGACCGAACGCTCGTCGAGAACCCTTCTGACGTCACGGGTGCCGAGTCGCTTGCCATGGGCATTCAAGAACAGTGCGACCCCTGAGGCTTCCCCCACTACCTCAGATCGCGACTTCAACCAATCGCGTACGGTTTCGATCGCGGCGAGCGACATCGGAACTCGCCGCTCTTTGCCACCCTTACCCCATACCGTGACCACGCTTCTTTTGAGGTTGACGCTGTCAATATCAAGGTTGCAGAGTTCGCTCACGCGCAGGCCGCTTCCGTACAGCACTTCAAGCAAAGCATCATTACGTCGACGTCGCCACAAGGGTTCGCTCTCGTCAACCTCAATTGGTTCTAACAAAGTCTGCAGTTCTGGTCCGTCAAGAACTCGAGGTAATCGACCTTCTCCTGATGGCGCGCGCAACGCGACTGCCGGATCAATCTCAACTAAACCAGTGCGGCGAGCCCATGAAAAATAGCGGCGCAATGCAGAAGCCTTCCGCGCAATGCTGCGCTTGGCATATGAACGAGTTCCAAGATATGCCAAGTAACGGCGCAAGATCAAACGATCGACTTGGGCTGGTGCATCGGCCAAACCTCGTTCAGCCCATTCAACAAAATCAACAAGGTCGCTGCGATATGCCGCCAGTGTGTTTTCGGAAACCGACGTCAACGAACCAATGAAGTCATCGACTCCCCAAGGCGTGCTGAGCGGCTGTTTCACATCATCAGAGTACTGAGTCGATGAGACTCTTATCGGGCACCAATTCGCTCAAACCAGCCAGCCGTGCACATTAACCAGCCATGCGCTTCAAGCCGACCAAGACTCACCGCAACGTCACCAAAGGACATCGCTAACTTCTCGTCTGCCAACCGAGCGACATCATTCAGTGTCAGCGGATCACTTGTGATGAGATCAAGAACTTCAGAGTCGGGCCACGGTGGTGGTTGCCGAGAATCGAAACTTGGCACTTGTCGACGAGTGTCAAGACCAAGAGCCATCAACACATCGTCAGGTTCGATCGCGACCAATGCTCCATCGCGTATGAGCATGTTCGTTCCTTGCGCAGCTTTTGTTGAAGTTGCACCAGGCACCGCCATCACAGTGACGCCTCGATCGAGTGCTTCGCGGACTGTAATTAACGAGCCTCCATCAAGACGAGATTCAACAACCAGTAGCACCTCACTCAACGCGGCGATGATTCGATTGCGTAATGGAAATCGATACGGCAATGGTCCGGTACCAGGAGGATTTTCAGATAACAGCAACCCTTGCTCGCCAACCTCTTTCCATAACCCGTGGTGTTCGCGTGGATAGACCACATCAAGACCCGTGGCGACCACTGCAACTGGCCCAGCATTTATTGAAGATTCACTATGCGCCGACAGCGCTCCACGGTGCGCCGCCGCATCAATGCCGCGCGCCAAGCCAGAGACCACTGCGACACCATTTTGCGATAACACTTTGCCGAACTTGTATGCGGTAGTTCGACCATGCTCGGTTGCATTGCGCGTGCCAACGATTCCGACTCGTCGTCGATTCAGCAAATCAAGGTCACCTCGCGAGTACAACAACGGTGGAGCATTCTGATCATCGTTCAATAGCTGCGGATATTCACCACGTCCGATGATGTGTAATTCCATGGTTGAAAGAGATTCGGCAAGCTCTCTCGAATCACCGATGGCTTCGCACCACACATCCCCAAGCAAGCGCGCGACCGTCTTTGAACAACGTGTTGTCAATAGCGCGTGAATATTCGGTGGGATATCAACCAGCGGCGCATGATGAGCAGTTGACCATTCACGCAATACCGCAGTAACTGCGCCAGGTTCTCCTAGCGACAACAAGGTTCGAATACGTTTCGGAGTCATCCATGGCAACAGGGCGAGTCGAGTTGCAATCTCTTTTTGCGAATCAATTGGCATCGTTAGATCGCTGGCCGCAAATCATCGCCTCGACGCGGAGCAATCCGTGCGCGCAATGCCAACGCTGCAGCAATATGTCGATCAGTAAGCGGACCTTCGTACACCTCACGATCGGCCAAGGTTCGGGCGACTCGCCGCACTCGATGAAGGCCTCGCCCGGTGAGGCGTCCAATTTCGAGCTCATACCGCAACAGGTTCATACCCGAATCAGAAACTGGCGCGAATTGTTCGAGTAATTGACCTGAAAGCCGTGCGTTCAACATCCCCTGTCGCTCGAATGCGATTGACTGCGTGCGCAGAACGCGTGTGGCAACAGATTCTGTGTTCTCGCCCAATTCACTACCAAGCAATTCTTCAACACCTGGACGATGCACCAAAACGCGCACGTCAAAGCGATCAAGAAATGGACCGTTGAATCGTCGCCGGTATTTTGCAAGCGCAGCCTCGTCACATTCACACGAACCAGGCGCCCCTCCGCCACACGGACATGGGTTGGTTGCACCGATCAAGGTAAATCGTGCTGGCAATGACACCCGCATATTCGCTCGCGTCACTCTCACGACCCCTTCCTCGAGCGGCTGACGCAATCCGTCGAGTGTTGACGGTGCAAACTCGCCTAATTCGTCAAGGAACAAAACTCCCCCGTGCGCCAATGACACTTCGCCTGGGCGCATTGACGCTGACCCGCCTCCCACGATTGATACTGCGCTTGCCGAATGATGCGGCATGCGAATCGGTGGACGCGTGACAAGACCGTTGAGCGGAAGTTGTTCACCAGCTGCGGATCGAATCATCGTTGCTTCAAGCGCAGTCTGATCATCTAGTAGCGGCAAAATTCCGGGCATGCGTTGAGCCAACATCGTCTTCCCCGAACCAGGAGGTCCGACAAGCAAGAGGTGATGTCCGCCACTCGCTGATAGTTCAAGACCAAGACGAGCCGCCGCTTGACCACGAACATCAGATAAATCAGGAGTCTTCTCCGTTATGTTCTCATCTACTTTGAGATCGCTGATATCGGGCCACGCCATATTGCCAACGAGGCATTCGGCAACTTGGCGCAATGTTTGCGCAACTCGCACCGAGGGAGGGCGAGCAATTCGTGCTTCAGCCACATTGCCTGCAGGCACGACGACACCGCTCAATGGCTTGATCGAAGGCATTGAGTAGTCATCGTCATTTTCGAGTGTCGAACCCTCGTCGCGAAGTGCCATCACCATCGGTGCAACGCCGCTCACAGCACGAACTCGACCATCAAGTCCAAGTTCACCGATAAATGCCAACCCTTCAGCACACTCAGCAGGCAGTTGTTCATCGCTGATGAGTAATGCGATCGCAATCGCAAGATCAAGTGCACTCCCCACTTTCTTGTGAGTTGATGGAGCAAGGTTTAATGTGATCCGACGACTCGGCCAATAAAAACCACTCGTCACAATGGCCGCCCGCACCCGATCTCGGGCCTCACGACAGACATCATCGGGACGCCCCAAAATCGTAAACCCTGGCAACCCAAGCCCAATATGTGTTTCGACGATGACTTGGCAGCCAGTCGCAGCAACGACGCTTGCAGTACGTACCGCAGACAACATGATTCCCTCCAAAATGATTGACGGCAGAGATTTCTGCTTGAGACAGTGTGGGAATCACCCCGTTTTCACGGTGAACGGCACCGTGACATAACTCTGCGGTGGAATTCTGAGAGACTGAGACTTCATGAATTTCCCACGCAGCCTCCGAAAAGTTCTTGCATCTTCTGGATGCGCTCTTGTCGTGATGACCCTCAGCGTTGCTTGCAGTGATACCGAACACAACGGTGCCAACTTTTGCGGCAAATTAGAAAAGCAATTGCCTGGACTTACTGGCCCGCTGACAGCCACATCTGACATCGGAGATTTACTGAGTCGCTATCAGAATTTGGCCAAGATCACACCACTCGCCATTGAAGCCGATTGGAAGACTGTCACCGATCTCATCAAACAAGCAGCCGACGTAGATCCCGAGGACCCACTCAGTCGTCAAGAACTTTCTGACGCGGCGTACCAGGCCGAACGCCCAGCGCGCAATATTGCAACGTGGGTTGAATCAACCTGTGGTTTAGCAATGCCTGACGTGATCGGACTCGAAGGCAGTATTGCCCCAGCGGCCACTGTTGCGCCGTAGCGCAATTAACTCAGCGAATTTCGCCGCGCTTCAAAATTACTTTGTCAACCAAACCGTATTCTTGACCCTGCTCAGCAGTGAACCAGCGATCGCGTTCGGCGTCAGCCTGAATGCGCTCGAGGGTTTGACCCGAGTGGAACGCAGTGAGTTCAGCCATACGGCGCTTGGTGTATCCGAGTTGTTCAACCTGAATTGAAATGTCGGTGGCCTGACCGCGCAAACCTGCAAGCGGCTGGTGCATCATGATGCGCGCGTTCGGCAATGTGTAACGCTTTCCGGTTGCTCCAGCGGTCAACAAGAATTGACCCATCGAAGCAGCAAGACCCATGCACACCGTGGCAACGTCGCAACTGACAAATTGCATGGTGTCGTAGATAGCCATACCGGCGGTCACTGAACCGCCAGGACTGTTGATGTACAACCAAATATCGGCCGCTGGATCTTCACCTTCAAGATAGAGCAACTGAGCACAGATCTGGTTAGCCATGTCGTCATTGACATCGGTGCCCAACATGATGACGCGGTTCTTCAGGAGGCGGGTGAAGATATCGGAACGGCCTGCGCCGTCGCCAGCGTCAAGTCCCATAGGGGCAGTTGCATCAAAAGTCATACGACGAGACTACCTCTAGGTATGACACAATGTCGGTGTGGCGACACCTGAAAAATTCACACCAAATACCGACGACCTGATCCAAAATAATCAGCGATTTTCTGCAAATTTTCCTGATCATGGACTCGCTCTCGCCCCAAAACGCCATTTGGCCATCGTGGCTTGCATGGACAGCCGTATGGACATTTTCCAAATGCTCGGACTCGCCCACGGTGATGCGCACATTATTCGTAACGCTGGCGGCGTGGTCACTGACGATGTCATTCGGTCGCTGGTACTTTCCCAACGTCGTCTCGGTACTCAAGAAGTAATCTTGATTCATCACACCAACTGTGGACTCCACAATGTTGACGAGGATCATTTCAAACACGAGATCGAAGATGAATGCGGAATCCGTCCCTGGTGGGCACTCGAATCATTCCGTGACCCGTATAAGAGCGTCACTCAAAATATGAAACGCCTAGCGATGAGCCCGTTCATCAAACACAAAATGCATATTCGCGGTTTTGTTTATGACGTCGAAGACGGCCTTCTGCACGAAGCTCCTAGCGCCTAATACCCGACAGCACTACTGCTACTCGCGCAGTGTTTGAGAGTTCGGCACGGAACGACAACAGGCCAGCGACACCCGCGGTTCCGGTTGGGCTTGAATCAATTGATGTCAAATGTGGAGCGACGCGCGATGCTTCAACAACATGTGCTTCCGAAGCCACAACAACTTTGCCTTTCGTTCGTTGAATCTGCGCAATATCTGCAACCCAGTCATACGTCTCATCATCAAGGATTCCGTCAGCCAAAGAAACCGGTTCGTTTTCCCAGGCCCACATGTGTTTGGTCCAATGTTGCGCGGGATTCGGATCTGATTGTGCTGTATCCCAGGCTCGCGATAACGGAGCACAGCCTTCGGTCTGCACAGCGACCAAGGGTGCATAAATTCCGCCTTCGCTCAGACCACGCGACACTGATGCGGCAAATGCACCACCACCAACTTGCACAAAGACAGCATCAAGTGCAGCGATATTTTCTTGGGCAAGCTGCTGAGCCATTTCCCAACCAATGGTTCGACCGCCATCAAGACATAACGCGTTTTCGGGACCTTGCACGCTGAACGGAATCGAACCTTGGTTGACTGCCTCGCGGAATCTCAAAACGGTTGGGTCGCCAGGAGGGTCTTGGCTTTGACGAGCGCAACGGTTGATACGTGCGCCAAGTGCAGTGAGCGTTTCAACGACAACGCCACCGGCCCATTCGGGAATGAAAACATCGATCGGCCACTTTGCAGCTGCCGCCAAAGTAGACGCAGCAATCGCGGCATTACCGCACGAAGAAATTGCAAGAGTTGGACGCTCCGTTGAATTCGCCCACGGTGCGATTCCTAATTCTTCAGCAACAAGGAGGTGTAAAAGAATCGCCATCAAATGTCGAGCCTTCTGACTACCACCAACATTGTGCGTTTCGTCCTTGACCCAAACCCCACCCGGAGATTCAAATGACAAGTGATCACTAAAAGCCGGTTGATACAGCATGGGGGTTGTCGCAAAACCCACACCACCAACTTTTGCAATCTCATCATCAATGCTTTGTACGAGCAAAATCGCTCTCTCGTCACTCATGCCACAAGCAAGGGCGAATCGCCACCACAACATGTTGCGACGAAAAGCAATGAACGGATTGTGGTGACTTTCAACAACATGTTGATCGTTCTCGTCAATCAACAAAACATGATGTCGATCACCTTTTTCATGTGGACAACGCCACGGGGCAAATGTGTCTACCGAAACCTTTTCGGCACACGTTGCGCACGTGAATCCAGACATTTGAGACTTCAGCCTTTAGCGACGCGGGCATTGAAATCGGTGATCATTTCATCCCAGATCGGCAGGTAGCGGCGCAGACCCTTCCAGAAAGACTGATCGCGACGCGCTTCGAACAATTCGAACGGTGTGCCCTGCTGTTCAACCCAGGTGTAGTAACCCAAGTTGAAGATGCGGTTGCGATCACGCTCAGTGCATTCAATCATGTCTTCAGTTGTCACATGACCAAAGTGACGGCCAAATACTTCAGCTGCGTCAACAGCAGTCATTTCGCCATTGAATCGCTCAGAGAGAGTGGTGACGCGCGAACTTGGGTACAACGCACCACCATCAGTTGCAACAGTGATCACTGCTTCATCTGGACCAAGGTTGAGCAACTTCGATGTCTTGATCGCGGCAAGCGTGTTGCAGATTGACGAGAAACCAAAGTGTGCAAGCGCATCAATGAGTTCGGCAGACAAGCCCTTTTTCTCGGCCAGATAGTGGCGACCGGCAGGCGTATTGAAAAGAACATCAAGTTCGTCAGTTGCACGGTCGCTAATTCCGCAGATGACATCGCTATTCGTGATGTTGTGGATCAGTGGTATGTGCTTGTCGCCAATTCCTTGAATGTTGTGCTCACCAAAACCGTTTTCCAACATCGTCGGGCATTCGAGCGCCTCAACTGAAACTATCTTTGCGCCGTAATCATCTTTCAAACGATCACCAGCAGCAATCGTTCCGGCTGAACCTGTGGCCGATGTGAATGCCGCGAGAGAAATATCGCGGCCAGCCTTCTTCATTGAGTCACGCACGGTTTCAAACACATGTCCTAATGCACGGCCCGTCACTTCGTAGTGACCGAGGTGATTCGAGAATTCGCAGAACTGATTAAAGATGAAGTTCACTGGATCTTTATCGAGTTCGTTGCACGCGTCATAAATTTCTTTAACGTTGCTTTCGGTTCCGACAGTCTTGATGACATCCTCGGCCGGGTTTGCACACCACTCGTCGAGCCAATCAAAACGTTCTTGACTCATACCTGCAGGCAAAATCGCCACGCCTCGACAACCCATGATGCGACTGATCGCCACACCGCCACGCGCGTAGTTTCCGGTTGACGGCCAAATGGCACGGTGATACGTCGGATCAAATTGACCCGTCACAACACGTGGAGCGAGACACGAATAGGCGGCCAACACTTTGTGGGCGGTGATCATCGGAAAACGATCGCCGAAAACAACAATGATCGGGTTCGGCACGCCGGTAAGCGATGACGGCAAAACAACATGATCGGGAACGTTGACGCGATTTCCAGCAAGATCGTTGTACCAATGCACGCGCCAAAGGTTGCGGGCGTCGGGACCCTGTGGATTCGCATCGCCAACGATGGTCGGATCAACCGACGCAGGATTCGCCAATTGAGCAAAGGTGGGCAGCACAATGCCTTGTTCACGGAATCGGGCGACACTGTTCGAGAGGGCCTTGGGATCAACGACTCGGTCGGCGAGACCGAATTGGTTTTCAAGGGCAGAAATTGTCTCAGAACTCACGGAGGTGGCGGTCACCTTTACAGTTTGTCAAAGAAACTGACTTTCGCACGGTCTTGCCACTAGATCGTCGACACATCATCTGGGCAATTTTCCAAGTAACTACTTGCGTTATTCAGATATCCTGCCCAATGTGGCAACCGGACACACCAAACAACGCATTATTGAGCACTTGCAGGTGGCCCAAACCTCGACCGCCCCAGAAATGGCCAGGATGTGCGACGTCACCGATGCCGCCATGCGCCAACACCTCGAACAGTTAGAAACTGAAGGTCTGGTCTGCCGAGATGCCCAACCCAACCACGGCTCAAGCCGAGGGCGCCCAGCGGTGCATTGGGTGCTGAACCCCGAACAGTTGCAAAGTATCTCTGAGAGCTTCCCCGAGACGTTTCCTGATCGTCACCACGATCTGGCGGTCGACCTTCTTCTGGGAATGACCGAATCTTTTGGCCCTGAAGCGATTCAGTCAGTCTTAGCCCGTCGCGGTGAGCGTTTAGCAAAGCATTATCAAACACTTTTGGCAGACCTGCCACTTGCCGAGCGCGTCAAACGACTCGCACTTGCGCGAGATGCCGAGGGATATCGCGCTGAAGCCAGCGTTGCTGCAGACGGCAGCCTTCTTTTGACCGAGCATCATTGTGCAATCGCCCAAGCCGCGGCGGCATGTGCAGGAATATGCGAATCAGAACTTGTGGTTTTTCGCACTGCACTTGGGCCAGATACGACCGTTGAACGCGTGCAATTTGCACCAGCCGGAGACGGCCGGTGCAGTTACCGCATCAGCCCTCGATGATCTCGGAGATCTGCATCACTGGCGTGATGTTGGTGTAGTTCGCCACATCGGCCATGACATCACCGGTCATTGGTGATCCCATGGCACTCTGAAAGACCTCAAGCGAATCAAAGGTCATATGCACAGCAGCTTCATAAGGTCCGTTGATGACCTTGTCGATTTGGGTGCCGACCGGGTTCCAAGCCTTGGCAACCAAGGGCACATGGGTGGTGCGGTAATAGTCGTGATTGAAGGTTGAACCTTCGCCTGATGGGTAGAGAACAGATACGCGAATCATGACTGTGACCGTACTACTTCCCCACCAGTTGCCCGTAGTCTTTCTACCGCTAACACGACTTTGCGGGCGTGGCGAAACTGGCAGACGCGCAGGATTTAGGTTCCTGTTCCGAAAGGAGTGTGGGTTCAAGTCCCTCCGCCCGCACTCGAACACCCGCTAGAACAGTGTCA
>CAFBLJ010000012.1_pt1 | contig 26995 bp, 24 predicted proteins | sample 7268081 | NCBI WGS metagenome assembly CAFBLJ01 (sample SAMEA6814025, study PRJEB35770) | freshwater metagenome | biome: Freshwater; feature: Freshwater reservoir; material: water | place: Czech Republic | collected 2016-04-20 | depth 30m m
ACTAACAGACTTTTGATGGCCTACTTTCCGGCGGCTACGGTAGGAGGCGTGATCTTGTCTGACCGTTCGCTCCGTGAGGCCTTGAATGCTGGCCGAATCATCATTGACCCCCTCGACGAGGCGCTCATCCAGCCGTCATCAATTGACGTTCGCCTGCACCATCTCTTTCGCGTCTTTCGCAACCACACCGCCGGAATCATTGACGTCAAAAAAGACATGACCTCGCTCACCGAGCTTGTTGACATCCCCGAAGATGGCGTGTTCATGCTGCACCCTGGCGAGTTTGTTTTGGGCTCGACGCTTGAGCGAATTGCTGTGCCCAACGATTTGGTCGCACGCATTGAAGGTAAGAGCTCGCTTGGCCGCCTTGGTCTGTTGATTCACTCGACTGCAGGATTCATCGACGCAGGCTTCGATGGTCACGTCACGCTCGAACTCGCCAATGTCGCAAGTCTGCCGATCACGTTGTATCCAGGTATGAAAATTGGTCAAGTGAGTTTCATGCAAATGACAACTCCTGCCGATCAGCCGTATGGGTCTGGTGCACGTGGATCGAAGTATCACGGTCAGCGTGGTCCAACGCCGAGCCGTTACTTCGAAAACTTTCGCACCGACTGATTAATACCAACCCTAAGGAAAAACATGTCTCAGACAGTGAAGGGCGTTATTGCCCGTGGCAAGGGTTTGCCAGTTGAACTCGTTGATATCAATGTCCCTAAGCCGGGACCTGGCGAAGCACGAGTTCGCGTTCAGGCGTGCGGTGTGTGCCACACCGATCTTCATTATCGCGAAGGTGGAATCAATGACGATTTCCCGTTCTTGTTAGGACACGAAGCCGCTGGCATCGTTGAGTCAATCGGGGACAACGTCACCAATGTGAAGCCAGGTGACTTTGTTGTCTTGAACTGGCGTGCAGTGTGTGGAAATTGTCGTTCATGTCTTCGTGGCAAACCGCAATTATGTTTCAGCACTTTCAACGCAACCCAGAAAATGACATTGACTGACGGAACTCCACTTGCTCCTGCATTAGGCATTGGTGCTTTTGCCGAGATGACCTTGGTCGCTGCGGGCCAATGCACATTGGTCAATCCGTTGGCTTCTCCTGCTGTTGCAGGTTTGCTTGGTTGTGGGGTCATGGCCGGTATCGGTGCCTCAATGTTGACGGGTGAAGTACAGCGCGGAAGCAGCGTTGCAGTGTTCGGTTGTGGCGGTGTTGGAAACGCCGCGATTGCTGGTGCACGCCTCGCTGGAGCAACAACGATTGTTGCGATCGATCTTGACGATCGCAAACTCGAATGGGCTCGTCAGTTTGGTGCTACGCACACTGTCAATGCCAGCAACACTGAACCGATTGCTGCAGTACAAGCCGCAACGAATGGCTTAGGTGCCGATGTATGTATTGAAGCCGTGGGTCATCCCGAAGTTTTACGCCAAGCTTTTTACGCGCGTGATCTCGCTGGCACCGTTGTGCAAGTTGGTGTCCCGACTCCCGACATGGTGATGCCCAATATTCCGATGATTGATTTCTTTGGTCGTGGCGGAGCATTGAAGCCAAGTTGGTATGGCGATTGCTTGCCTAGTCGTGACTTCCCGTTGCTGGTTGACTTGCACCTGCAAGGCCGTTTGCCGCTCGAAGATTTTGTGTCCGAGACAATTGGTCTTTCCGAAATTGAGCAGGCGTTCCATCGCATGGAGCGTGGCGAAGTTTTGCGAAGTGTGGTCTTGCTTTGATTGAGTTAGTTACTACCACTGGCATTTTCGCGCTTGATGGCGGCGAATGGGAAGTGACGAACAACATTTGGTTGGTTGGTAATGATCGCGAAGTGATTGTGATTGATGCGGCACACGATGCTTTACCAATCGTTGAAGCAATCAATGGCCGGCGAGTGAAGGCGATTGCCTTGACGCATGGTCACAACGACCACATCAATGCTGCGATGGCTTTGCAAGATGTTGTTGATGCTCCGATCTTGTTGCATCCTGACGACCTCATGTTGTGGCAAGTTGTTTATCCAGACTCAAACCCCGACGGGTCGTTAACACATGGCGGCATCTTGAAAGTTGCGTCAACCGATATCGGTGTTATTCATACTCCTGGCCACTCGCCGGGAGGTTGTTGTTTCCATGTTGTGGGAGCGACCCAAAATGGTGGCGATGCGATCTTTAGTGGTGACACACTCTTTTGTGGCGGGCCTGGTGCAACCGGTCGAAGCTTTAGTGATTACGACACCATCGTTGCATCTATTCGTCGCAAGTTATTTGGTTTGCCCGCCGAGACAATCGTTCACACGGGTCACGGCGATAGCACCACAATTGGTGCCGAACTAGCTGCACTCGGACTCAACTAACAAACCTTTGAGTCAGTAAGTCCGTACACTGCAGGTCATGACTGGGCCATTACAACTGACATTCGTGACTTCGGCAGTTGATATCAGCACACTGCCTGGGTCACCGGCAGAGGTTGCAGTCGTTGGCCGATCAAATGTTGGCAAGTCGTCGTTGATTAATGCCCTCGCGAATCACAAACAACTGGCTCGCGTTTCAAATACTCCTGGTCGAACGCAGCTGATCAACTTGTTTACTTTGCCCAATGGCAGCACACTCGTCGACCTTCCTGGCTACGGATACGCCGCAGTGCCTGGCCGCATTAAGCAGGGCTGGCAAAAGATGATTGAGGGCTACTTGCTCGATCGCGAAGAACTGGTCAATGTTTACGTTTTGGTTGATGGCGAAATTGGTCCGACCAAACTTGATGTACAAATGCTGACGTGGTTGCGTGCTAATGGCGTGCCGCACACGGTTGTCGCAACCAAGCACGACAAAGTGAAGTCATCGAAGCGCGCGACTCGTAAGAAAGATCTTGCTGCAGGATGCATGCTCGATCAAGGCGACATTGTGTGGGTGAGTGCAAGCAAAGGTGTCGGTATCGAACACCTTCGCTCACTCGTGAATAGTCACCTCAAGGCGTAATCAGGCCTTGAGGGGTGTGGCCGGATTAGCCAATAGCCGCTCGCCATTTTCAATGGCTTCAAGCAAGTGAATCGAGATGTCGGCAACCTTCATCTGGTCTTCTTCAACGCCAGCAGCTTTCACACCATCATCGAGCATGATGTAACAGAACGGACATGCCGTTGCGACACGGCTCGCGCCAGTGCTGATTGCTTCACGGGCACGTTCGTCGTTGACCTTGGTACCAATCGTCTCTTCCATCCACATACGAGCGCCACCAGCACCACAGCACATGCCTTGGGTTCCGTTGCGCTGCATTTCAACAACTTCGATGCCCTTGATTGAGGCAACGACTTTGCGAGGAGCCAAGTAGACGTCGTTGTGACGGCCGAGGTAGCACGAGTCGTGATAGGTGATGCGCTCTTCAAGAGTTGCGTTGCTGACATCGAGCTTTCCGCTGTCAATGAGCTGCTCAAGAAGTTGCGTGTGGTGAATGACTTCGTACTGGCCGCCAAGTTGTGGGTACTCGTTGGCGAGCGTGTTGAAGCAGTGCGGACACTGCGTGATAATTTTCTTGACTCCCATGCCGTTGAGCATGTCGACGTTAGGCATGGCCAACATCTGGAACAAGTACTCGTTACCCGAACGACGCGCCGAGTCACCGGTGCACATTTCGCTTGGTCCAAGAATGGCGACGTCGATGCCAGCACGCTTAAGCAATTTGGCCATCGACTGCGTGACCTTCTTGTTCTTGTCGTCAAATGAGCCAGCACAACCAACCCAGTAGAGGTATTCGTGCGAAAGAACTTCGCCCGGATCAACGATGTCAACATCGAGACCGTCGGCCCAATCGCCACGTTCACCCTGGTTCATTCCCCAAGGGTTGCCTTGGTTTTCCATGGCACGGAATGCATTACCGAGTTCAGGTGGGAAGTTGCTTTCCATCAACGTGAGGTAACGACGCATGTCGAGAATCTTGTCGAGGATTTCAATGTTGACAGGACAAATTTCGTCGCAGGCCTTGCATGAGGTGCATGCCCAAACTTCTTCAGAACTGATGCGTTCAAACAATGAATTTGATTTAATGGTGATTTCGACGTCGGTTCCGATTGGGGGAGTCACGCGACCACCAGGTGCGTGCGCTGCAGTTGCAGCCATGACTTCGCCGGTCTTCAAAACAATTTCACGGGGGTCGAGCGGCTTGCCAGTTGCGTGTGCGGGGCACACGCTCGTACAACGACCACACATCGTGCATGCGTCGGTGTCGAGCAGTTGCTTCCACGTGAAGTCTTCAACAACTGAGGCGCCAAATGATTCAAGTGATGTCTCGGTGAGATTTGGCATGGCCTTCATAGCGCCCTTGGGACGATCACGATCTTTGAGGTACATGTTGAGAGGCGACGTAAAGATGTGACGCAACATGGTGATCGGCAAGATGGCAAGGAACGCAATGAATGCAACAACGTGAGCGATCCACCAACCTTGGTGCCACAATTCAAGCGAACGTGGTGCCCAGCCATCAACAAGGTTTGCCAACGGATAACCAATGAATGACCACTTTTCGTGATCCATATTTACGCCGTTTGCAGTGCTGTCGGCGATGCGGAACATTTCGGCACCAAAACCAGAAACACCAATGAGCAACATCACGCCGAGGATGATGGCGTGTTCAGGCTTGCTCTTAATACGAATGCGATAAGGGCGCTGCACATAACGACGCACGATTGCCCATACGACACCAGCCGTGAAAACCAAACCAGCGAGATCACCGATGACTACGTAACCGCGGTAGACATCGCCGTGAAGGAACTTCAGGCTCTCGGGTAACTGGTGATCGAGTTCGAGTGCAGTTGTGACACCAAGCAACACCAAGAAACCGAAGTACATCATTGAGTGCATGAGGCCAGCGGCTGAGTCGCGCAACAGTGTGCGCATGTACACACCTGCACGGAAATCGGCGAGACGACGCTTGGCATTCTTTGCCGTTGTGCGACGACGATCTGACTTGCCACGCTCCCAGTTGCGCATACGATCAGCGAAACGGAACGAACCCCATAACAACATGGCAGGGATGACGGTATAGAAAGCCAACTTGAGCGGTCCGGGGATTCCGCCAAACACTGGACGATGAATCGCGGAGTCTTCCTCCCACTTGGTGATGAGCGGAATGATGCCCGAAACCAAGGTGAAGATTGCCATGAAAGTTCCGATGGCAATCGAGAGTTGGTAGGGCTTTAAACGCCGCGGGCCAGAAGGCGCGGCTGAAGTGTCAGCGTGCTTACTCATGCAGGGAGAACGCTAGTTGCCCGAGGGCAAAAAGGAGAACCTTACGCGGGTGTTATTTCGGGCTCCGACCGAGATCGGAGGTAAGAAATCAGCCGAAGTATTGGCGGTCGAGTTCGCGGATGCGACCGGCCAAGGTTCCGAGGAGTTTGTGTGAGAGCGCCGGGATGGCGTCGATGACTCCGAGGAATTGACGTTGGCTGATAACCAGCATGACGCACTCGGTATCGGCGATGACCGAAGCGGTGCGGGGACCGTGATCGAGGAGCGAGAGTTCGCCGACGACGGCGCCAGTTCCGAGGGTTGCAACTTTTTTGCCGTTGCGCTTGACGGTGGCGGTTCCGCTGATGATGACGAAAGCTTCACGTCCGGTCTGACCTTGATCAATGACCAATGAACCGGGGGCGAAACTCACCTCATCTCCTGCTTTGGCGATCTTTTCGAGGTCCTTGTTGGAGCACGACGAGAAGAGCGAGACTTTGCTGAGGCTTTCGAGGTAAGACTTTTTAGAGGCCATGGGTGTCACTATATGACGCTCGTGAACATGTGCGAACTATTGGTGATGTCCCAGTCGTCACGACCCTGAGCCCCCCGCCACACCACCGCCTTCCCTGTCGCTTTTTACCCACTTTGGAATTTGGCTGCCGCTAGGCGGCAGCCAAATTCCAAAGTGGTAGGAAATGGTCAGGTGGCTTGGTTGGCGACGGCGGCGGCTGCAGCTTCGATCGCCTCGACATCGCCCAAATACTGGGCACTCGCCACCGACATGTCGTCGTTGAAGGTATACCGCTTCGGTGCGCCAGTCGGAATATTCAATTCGGCGATATCGGCCTGTGAAATTCCCTCTAAGTGCATCACCAAAGCCCGCAGCGAATTGCCATGTGCAGTCACCAACACGGTCTGGTTATCGCGCAATTGGGGGACAATCGACTCGTTCCAATAGGGCAGTACCCGCGCCACGACATCCTTCAAGCATTCGGCCCCTGGCAACAGACTCGGGTCAAGCAACCGGTACCGCTGGTCGTTGACAGGGTGCTCAGGACTGCTGGTGTCAACAGACGGGGGCGGAACATCAAAACTACGACGCCAGACATATGTCTGCTCGGCCCCATGTCGCTCGGTGGTCTCTTTTTTGTCGAGTCCCTGCAGGGCACCGTAATGGCGCTCATTCAGCAGCCAAGTTCGGTTCACGGGCAACCACACCTGACCCATAACTTCCAGCGCCATATTGCAGGTCAAGACCGCCCGCTCGAGCAGTGAGGTGTGCGAGGTGTTGAAATACAGCCCCGCCTCGAGCATCGTTCGGCCGGCGGCTACAGCCTCATCTCGACCCTTATCGGTGAGCGGCACATCATGCCAGCCCGTGAAGAGATTCTTTTGGTTCCAGGTACTTTGGCCATGGCGCAAGATCACAAGTGTTCCAGTCACATCTTCCAAACTACATCGCCATCGGGCAGACTCTTAATTGCTATGCCCAATGACTTTGACGATGATGATCTCGAAGACGACCTTGACGAGTTTGAGGACGAATTCGACAACGAGGTTTTGCTGACCTATTCGATTTCCGAATTGGCCGACGTCATCAATGAGGTACTGAACGACAATTTTGACGCTGGCCTGTGGGTATGGGGCGAAATTTCTGGGCTCAGCAAGAAAGGTCCGCACACGTACTTCACGCTGGTTGAGCAGACTTCGGACGGCAAGCGCAATCAGTTGAACGTCAACTTGTGGGGCGGCGAAATGACCAAGATGCGTCCCATCTTGATGAAGAGCGGCCTCGATCTTGTGAACGGCGTCAAGGTTCGCATTTACGGCAACCTCGACTTCTACGCCGGCTTTGGCAAGTTGTCGATGATCATGCGGGGCATTGATCCGAATTACACACTTGGCGAAATTGCGTTGCAACGTGAAGAACTCATTCGCAAGCTCAAAGAATTAGGCGTGTTCGATCTCAACCGAGAAGTTGATATCTCGCCTGCACCACTTCGTTTGGGAGTCATCACAAGTGGGACAAGTGCAGCATGGGCTGACTTCAAGAATCAAATTGAAAGTAGCGACATCGGTTTTCACCTACACCTCGCAAATGTGAGTGTTCAAGGTGACAACGCAGTGCGCGAAATCACGCAGGCTATTTCTCGCTTGAGTCAGCGAGAAGACCTAGATGCGTTGGTTCTCATTCGCGGTGGTGGAAGCAAGGCCGAACTCTCAACGTTTGACGCCGAATCAATCGCGCTGGCGATTACCGAATCTTCATTGCCAGTATTCACGGGTATTGGTCACGAAATTGATCGTCATGTTGCAGATGATGTTGCTTTTGAAGCGCATAAAACTCCCACGGCTTGCGCTGTTGCGCTCATTGGGCGAGTAAACGATTTCATCAATGAAACCGAGGCTAATTGGGATGCGATTGCTCGATTAGCAACCCAACAGTTAACAGATTCAACGAATCGTCTGAACAACGTGGCCCGCGAAATTGGCATTCACACACGCACTGCAGTTGAACGTGCCGACGAACGACTGAGTGATCGTATTGCCCGGCTCACTCGACGCGGTCCCCAATTGATTGGCGATCTCAACACACGTATCGACAACTTTGAATCACGCGTGCGTTTGTTAGATCCAAAAAATGTATTGGCTCGAGGTTGGTCAATCACGCGCGGCGCTGACGGACAAATTGTGCGCAACGTTAGCGACGTCACAACCGGAGAAATTTTGACAACAATGCTTCACGACGGAAACGTCACGAGCACGGTGAATTAAAGGAGACATCATGGCTACGAAAAAAGATGAAGAAATCGGTTACGCCGAAGCACTCAAAGAACTTGAAACGATTTTGGCTGAACTTGAACGAACCGATGTTGACGTTGATGTGTTGGCAAGTCGTGTTGAACGCGCGTCAGAACTGATTCGTTTATGTCGTGACCGAATCGGCAATGCCAAACTGCAGATCGACAATGTTGTGAACGGACTTGAGGGCTAGTCGCCTCTAACCTGACATCGTGAGTTCAAGCCCTCCGCAATCACTCGTCGATATCGCGCGCCGTACCGAAGCGCATCTTTCGGCATTTCTTGCTGTTGAAGAAGCTCGCTGGTCAGGGTTCGACACCGATTTAGCAAGTCCGGTTGCCGAGATTCGTCGTCTGGTTGCCTCGGGCGGCAAGCGACTTCGTCCAGCTTTTTGTCATTGGGGTTTCGTCGGTGCCGGTGGCGACCCCGACTCAAAAACCAGTCTCGATACGGGCGCAGCCCTTGAACTGCTGCACGCTTTCGCTCTATTTCACGACGACATCATGGACGGGTCGCTTACTCGTCGCGGGGCGGCTGTTACTCACGAAGTCTTCGCCGATCAGCATCGCCTGACGGGCGGCAGCGGCGAGGCCCGTCGCTACGGAGAAGGCATCGCCATCTTGGTCGGCGACTTGGCTTTTGTGTACAGCGATCAACTCTTGGGCGATGCACCATTGGCCGCCCGTGAGATTTGGCACGAACTTCGTATTGAGTTGAATATCGGGCAGCTGCTCGACCTCATCGGTACGTCGCTCAATGAACGTCGTCGCTACAAGACCGAACGCATCTGCCGGTACAAGAGTGGCAAGTACACCATTGAGCGGCCGCTGCACTTGGGTGCGATGTTGGCCGCCCCCGATCGTCAACAAGAGTTGTTGCCATTGTTGAGCGCATACGGACTGCCTCTCGGCGACGCCTTTCAAATGCGCGACGACGTGATGGGAGCTTTCGGCGATACTGCATTAACTGGCAAGCCAGTCGGTGACGATTTACGCGAAGGCAAGCCAACTCCCCTCATGGCGATCGCTGTTGAACGAGCGAATCAAAGCCAGTTGAAAGTGCTTGAAAAAGTTGGTCGTGATGCACTGTCAGACGACGATATTCGAGAAGCTCAAGAAGCAATTCGCGAAAGTGGCGCACTTGATGAAATGGAAACTCTCATCAGTTCTCTCACTGATCAGGCGATCAAGGCGTTGAAAGCAATACCGATTCTTGACTCATCAAAAGTTGAACTTGAATTGCTCGCCCATTACGTGAGCCATCGCCACACCTGATTCAGTGTAAATCTGGTGAGGAAAATCACCGAAAATAGGGAATATTTCTCACCAGAATCCCATTACGCTGTGAACTTGTGAACAGTCGTCGAGTCGTAGGTGTTGCTGCCCTCTCGGGTTTGATTTCGTTGTTGAGTGCTTGCGGTGGCGAAGACACCAAAGTTGCTGACACATTGCCGGTGATGGTCGCCGAGTCGACCACAACAATTCCGCTCGAAACAACGACAACACTTGCTGCCAATCCCGAGTTCTACACGATTCAACAAGGTGACACATTGTCAGCAATCGCCGCATCATTCGGTGTCACTGTTGCCGACATTGTCGCGGCCAACGGATTGGCTAATGCTGACGCTATTCAGGCTGGTCAAAAGTTGGCGATTCCTGCGAACGGAAGCGCACCTTCGACGACCGCTGTTGTCGCAACGACTGTCGCTGCAACTGGCTCATCAACAACAATGGCACCCTGACCCTGTGGGGTCATGACCTAGTGCCCTGAATACTTTCGTACCGATTCGTAGACTGAAACCATGAGCACGGACAGCACCACCCCCTTCTGGCCGAACAAAGAACATTGGTCGGTCGCGATTCCACTGCAGTCTTCGCACTACCGCATGTCGGCTCTAGAAAAAGATGGCTTTGTTGTTTTGCGACCGATGGACGTAACGATTCCAAGTAACGAATGGGAATCGCTTGAGTACATGGATTGGAAGAGCGGTGGAGACACCAACTTTGCTCCGCTTGCATCGGCCGACGGCGAACTTGACTGTCGCGGTTTTTGGGACAAGGGCAAAACCGACAAGGACGCCCTCTGGACATCGAACGCCGCAAAGGCTCCGACGATCAAGAAATACGTGGATGGTGTTGGCGCCAATTTTGGTCGAGTGCGCATCATCAAACTCGAGCCTCAAGATTACGATGTCGCGATTCGTTCGTTCCACCGCGACGACAACAATCGATTCAACCCCGACAACGAAGGTTGGGTTGTACGTTCATGGATCGAACTCACCGATCAACCCGACAGCTACATGCTCTTGATGGACAATGACGCCGACGGTTTGCCCGATCGTTCAACCGAACGGCGAGTGCCTCTACGCCGAGGTTCGCGATTTGTCGTTGACACGCAGCGTCTCTGGCATGTTGTGGTGCATAACCACAATCATCCGCGGTATGCGCTCATCACAAGCTTCGAGAGCGGCCCGACGCTTGAACGTTGGATCGACTCACAAGCAGCAACTGCAGTTTGAAAAACTGAAGAAATTACTTGCGGTTAGCCGCAGCAATTTCGGCGATGTCACGCATGATGTCGCTCAACCGAAAGTCTTTTGGTGTGTAGACCGCAGTAACGCCGGCTGCTAATAGCACTGGTCGGTCTTCTTCGGGGATGATTCCACCAACAACAACCGGGATGTCGACGCCTTCTTTTCTCAGTTCAGCAATCACTGCGGGCACGAGGGCCATATGTGAACCCGACAAGATCGATAGCCCAATGACATCGGGGTCTTCGTCGCGAGCACTAGCAGCAATTTGTTCAGGGGTCAGACGAATACCCGAGTACACGACTTCCATTCCAGCGTCGCGAGCAGCAACGGAGATTTGTTCAGCGCCACTTGAGTGACCGTCAAGACCAGGCTTGGCCACGAGAAGCTTGGGTGGACCACCAGGAATCGTGCGTACGTAAGCGGCAACTTCGGCGAGTTCACCAGGCCGCTTACCAACAGCAGCAGCGACACCGGTTGGTGCACGGAATTCGCCAAACACTTCGCGTAACACACCCGACCATTCGCCGGTTGTTCCGCCCGCTTTAGCCAGCGCGATTGAAGGGTCCATGATGTTGTCGTTGCCTTGTGCAGCAAGACGAAGTTCGGTGAGTGCTGCTTGCACTGCTGCGTCGTCGCGCTTGGCCCGCCAGGCCACTACATCTTCAATCATCTGACGTTCAACATCGTGATCAACTTTGACGATGTTTCCTTCTCCGCCAAGTGGTGATTCTTCAAACTCGGTGTAACTGTTGACGCCGACCACGATTTGTTCGCCACTTTCAATGCGGCGGGTACGTTCGGCCATCGACTTCACGAGTCGACCCTTCAAGGTGTCAACCGACTCAAATGCGCCGCCCATTGCCAAGATCTCTTCGTATTCGGCCCAGGCTGCATCGCGTAGATCGGCAGTCTTCTTTTCAATAACGGTTGAACCATCAAAGATGTCGGCATATTCAAGCAAATCAGTTTCAAAAGCCAAAACCTGTTGCATACGCAGGCTCCACTGCTGATCCCACGGTCGTGGCAATCCGAGAGCTTCATTCCAAGCGGGCAACTGAATTGAACGTGCACGCGCATTCTTAGACAACGAAACCGAAAGCATTTCCAGCACAATGCGTTGAACGTTGTTTTCGGGTTGCGCTTCGGTGAGACCAAGTGAGTTCACTTGAACGCCGTAACGGAAACGACGGGCCTTTTCATCGGTAACTCCGTAACGCTCGAGGCCAATGCGATCCCACAATTCGGTGAACGCGCGCATTTTGCAAATCTCTTCAATGAAACGAATTCCGGCATTGACGAAGAATGAAATACTGCCGAAAACCTGACTGAATTGTTCGGGCGGTACTTGACCAGAATCACGAACAGCGTCAAGGATGCCAACGGCGTTAGCCAATGAGAAGGCAATTTCTTGAACCGGTGTCGCTCCAACTTCTTGCAAGTGGTACGAGCACACGTTCATGGGGTTCCACTTCGGCGCATTGTTCGCGCACCAAGCAACCATGTCAACGATGAGTCGACGTGATGGAACAGGCGGGAAAATATAAGTTCCGCGTGAGAGATATTCCTTCAGGATGTCGTTCTGCGTAGTGCCACGCAATGCACCGGGTGCAACACCTTGTTCTTCAGCATTAGCAACGTACAGCGCGAGCATCCATGCAGCTGGTGCGTTGATGGTCATCGACGTATTCATTTGTCCCGGCGGAATTCCGTCAAGCAAAGTACGCATGTGACCAAGATGAGAAACAGGAACTCCAACTTTGCCAACTTCACCGGTAGCCATCAGTGAGTCGGGGTCGTAGCCAGTTTGCGTCGGAAGGTCGAAAGCGATGGACAATCCTGTTTGGCCCTTGCCCAAGTTGGTGCGGTAGAGCTCGTTTGACGCCTTCGCAGTTGAGTGCCCCGAATAGGTGCGCATCAACCAGGGTTCGTCGCGACGGATTGCTTTGTCTGCTGATTCAGCCATAGTTCGTAGTCTGTCGGGCTAGTCGCGATTTTGCGCCTGTGCGAGCAAAGCTAAATACTGCTCGCGGGGAATATCAACTGCGCCAAGAGATGCCAGGTGGGGTGTTGTCCACTGCACATCGAAGAGGGTGACGCCCGCGGCTTCGAGGAGCGCCACGAGCGCCACCAGACCCGCCTTAGAGGCATCGGTTTGCGTATGAAACATGCTCTCGCCGGCAAACAGCTTGCCAACCCGCACTCCGTAGACGCCACCGACAAGTTGGTCATCACGAAACACCTCAACGCTGTGGGCCCAACCCATTGCGTGCAGATATGAATACGCCCGAATGAATTCAAGATTGATCCAACCATGGGGCCGACTCGGATCACCACAGGCCTTCATCACCTGGGCGAAGCACGTATCAACACGAATGGTGAATCGTTTGAGATGTTTTTGCAACGAGTGCGACACGCGCAGTCCGTCAAGCGGAATGATGCCGCGCGTGACTGGGCACCACCACCCAATTTTCTTGCCGTTCATGGGCATGGGGAAAAGCCCATTGGCATACGCGTTAATCAGCGTTGATGGTTCAAGATCGGCACCGATAGCAACGAGGTCATCGTCGCCCATTGGGACAGTGTCGAAATCGAATTGAGATTCTGGAAATGCAATTTGTGGGCGAGCGAACGCACCGATGTTGTCGGGCGTTAATACCCCAGGCATGACATCAGCGGCTCGCACATCAGTAACTGTAGAAGCCAGCCTTCGACTTGCGACCTAATTTGCCCGCAGCAACCATGCGGCGCAGCGTGGGCATAGCGGCATAGTTGGGGTCACGGAACTCGTTATAGAGCGCATCAAGAATCGACAACGACGTGTCAAGCCCAACGAGGTCGAGCAATGCAAACGGTCCCATAGGGAAGTTGCAGCCACCCTTCATGGCGGTGTCGATGTCTTCCATATTTGCGGTGCCCTGTTCGAGCATGCGAATGGCGTTGTTGAGATACGGGAAGAGCAGCGCGTTCACAATGAAGCCGGCGCGATCTTTTACCTGTACTGGCTGCTTGCCACAAGTCTCGGCGAATGCAGTAGCAGTGGCGATAGTGGCATCGCTTGCCGACAACGGGCGAACAATTTCGACGAGGGGCATTGCTGTTGCGGGGTTGAAGAAGTGAATACCACACACCAACTCGGGACGCGAGGTGCACATCGCAAGATCGATGACCGACAGGGTTGATGTGTTGGTTGCAATGATTGCAGTGGGCTTCACAATGCGATCAAGTTCGGCAAACAAAGTCTTTTTCGTGTCGAGGTCTTCGACAACGCTTTCAATGACAAGATCACAATTGGCGAGGGCACTGAGTTCAGAGACTGCAGTGATGCGTCCGAGAATTGCCGCCTTGTCATCTTCGGTGAGGCGACCTTTTTCAACTTGCTTGGCAAGGCCTTTGGCAACAGATGCAACCATGGCATCGGCAGTGGCCTGACTGCGTGAGCGCACAATGACATTCATGCCACCGCGTGCAATGACTTCGGCAAGACCCGAACCCATGATTCCTGAACCGACAACTCCGACAGTCTGAATAGCCATGTGATTACTCCTGAGACGGGCCAAATGGCCAAGACAACGAAGTGAGCATAGTTACCAATTGGTAACTATGGCAAAGCCAAGCGTTCACCTTGGGCAAGTACTCTCTAGCCGTGACTACATCGCCTGCCGCAATTGCTGAACTTCTTGATCATCCAGATCGTTTGATCGAACTGTTTGCCGTCCATAACTTTCGTGACATCGGCGGGTATCCCACAATTGATGGACGCCGAACTGCGTGGCGCAAAGTATTTCGGGCTGATGGTCTCTATCGCTTGACACCAGAAGATGTTGAGGCGTTACGCCCATTCCAACTTCGGACAGTGATTGATCTGCGAACGTCTGAAGAGCTGTCAGAACGCGGCACTTTCCCGGTCGATCAATATGACGTTGAATTTCACCATCTATCGATCATTGATCGCACGTGGGATATGAACGAGGCTCACGATTGGAAGGGCGAGCAGGCAGAATTTCTGCGTGGGAAGTACCACTTGATGTTGCAACAAGGCGGCCACTATTTGGGTGAAGCGCTGCGTATCTTGAGCGACGAAGGAAATGGCCCAGTGGTCTTTCATTGCGCTGCTGGCAAAGATCGCACTGGCCTTTTAGCAGCGCTCTTGCTGTCGGGCCTTGGAGTGCCCGATGAGATTGTGTATGCCGACTATGCGATGAGCGAACTTGCCGGTGAAAAGACTCGTGAATGGGCCAAAGTTGTTTCTCCTGAGTTTGCTGAGCGTTTCGCAACTATGCCACCAGTGTTGTTGTCGGCTCACCCAGACTCGATCAAGGGACTATTGGCTGATATTCGTGAAACCCACGGAACGATTCGCGACTATTGCTTGACAATTGGTGTTGAAGATCAACACTGGTCGGCGCTTGAAGAACATTTGCTCGAAACCGCCTAAAGGGCTCTAGAGCGACGTCGCTACGGCGTACGCTCGTGACATGACCGGAATTATTGCATTGCAAGGCGGAGGCGCATTTAGCCTTCACGACGAACTCGACGCGCGCTTGTTGAAAGAAGTGAAAGCAAAAAAGGTTGTGGTGTTGCCAACCGCAGATGCGTTCGAACGTCCCGAGGTATTAGTAAGTGCTGCAAAGGCGTGGGCTTCACGATTGGGTGTTGAGGTTGAAGCCTTGATGGTCATGCGCCGTAACGAAGCAGAGGACAAAGATGCAATCAATATCGTCCGCAAAGCCGATGCGGTGTGGTTTGTTGGTGACAACCCGATTCACATGCGCAGTGTTTTGAAAGACACTTCAGTGTGGAACGCTGTGCAACACGTGTTGAAAGAAGGCGGCTTGGTCGTTGGCGTCGGTGCATCAGCATCAGCCTTTTGTGATCCGATGATTGACCCGCGTGGTGGTGCACTTGCGCTCGGTCTCGGTCTCTTGACCGGAATGGCAATAGTTGCTCAATCAGAGCTAGTCACCGTTGATCGTCATGCCCGAGCAAAGAAACTTGCCAATGTGCCTTTGGTGTTCTTGCCGTCGTCATCAGCCTTGATTCGACGCGGACATGAATGGGAAGAAGTTGGACCTAATGAAAAAGTTGGCCAACTACCGACGTGATTATTCTTGCGTTTCGGGTGTGAAGTTTGGATCAAAGATCCAGGCACCCGGAAAGTAGCGATCGCCGATTGGGCTGAGGTCAGCAAGAAACATCACTGGTTCAGAATCGGTTGGAATCTTGACCGAGAAAGTTCCTTGGTACACCTCTTCAGATTGAAGTGTGTAATTGCCGAACTGTTCAATGCCAGGTCCGGCTACTGAGATGTATGACTTACCGTCAAGGGTGTAGACCCGAAACATCTGCGGCGAAATCGTGAAGGGTTCCAATGCGCCGCTTGTCACCGTGACGTCAAATGAGAAACCATTTTCTTCGGAAGTTGTCGGAACTCCTATTTGGATTTTGACATCACCTAAGGCCACGAGGTCACCGGGCTTATATGGAATTGAATTGATATCCATCGGAAGCGGCGGATCGGGATTGCCAACTTCTGGCGCAACTGTTGTCGTCGTGTTCATTGCATCATCGCCACTACAGGCCACGCCAAACAATGGCGTGAGAGCGACAAGCGCAATCAGGGTACGGCGATTCATATCTTGATCGATGGACGACGACGGGCGGCAATAATCGGCGGTGCAAACACAATCAGCAAGATAGCGATCATGATGAGCAAATAGACAAATACTGATGTACCCGAACCAGATTCTTCGATGACCACGCTTGTTGCCATGGCGACACCAGGAGTTGGTGGTGCGGCATCAACTGGTGCGGCTTCGACGACTGCACCGTCGGTCGGCACGGTCGAATCAGTGACTTCACTTCCAGGCACAACTGTTGTTGTGACTCCAGGAGCAAGTGTGGCACCCGGAGTCTTGGCGGGCGCGGTGGTGGCACCTGGCGCAGCTGTGGCCCCCGGCGCAGTCGTTGCACCGGGCGCAGCCGTAGTTGCGACAGTCTTGGTTACTAAGAAGTCTCCGGTGATGGTGGGGTTGGCACATGAATCAATTGCTGGTGCTGCAACCGCTCCAGGGATCTTGGCAGCCGCCGTAAACCCGTACTCAACCAAGTTCTTTGGTAGCGGTGCATAGCCAAGTTGTTCGGCTTTTTGTTGACCAGCACACAAGAAGTAGTAGATAAACGACGACAACGTTGCACCTTTGTCAGCGTTAAATGGCGAAGCCTCTGTTGTCGGTACGATCATGTACGAGTAACTCGATACTGGGTATGCCCGAGCATCAGGGTTGGTGTAAACGCCACCCAAGACCTGAGTTCCGTCGTCGTTAATGCGAGCACCCAAAAGTGCAACAGTGACATTGATTGCCGACGGTTGTGCGAAGACGCCAGATGCATTCTTTACCGACGCAACTGGGAAACCACGTTCTTTGGCGTAACCATATTCAACGTAGGTGATCGCACCTTCGTTGTAGGGAGCAGCAACGTAGTTGGCAACACCGTCAGAATATTGCTGAGCTGCGAACCCACTGTTTGGGTAATCGGGATATAGAGAAGTTGGTGCACAACCAGATCCAAGATTGGCTTGTTGACAGACGTAGTTCCACGAGTCGGGAGCTTGACTGGCCAGGAAGGCTGTGAACTGAGCCGATGTACCCGAGCCGTCCGAACGAATGACTGGCTTGATACGGGTAGCAGGCATGACCCGCTGCGGATTATCCGCAACAATTGCCGGGTCATTCCACAAATTGATTTGACCACTGAAAATTTTGCCAAGGGTAGTTGGCGACAGTTGCAAATCGGTGATCTTTTGACCATTAGCTTTGAGGTTGTACATGAAAGCAGTACCACCAGCAACAATGGGCATGTACGCATATGGACGCGAAGATGCTGATGCAGTTTCGTCAGCAGCAACGTTGCCTGAGCGATCTCTTAACGCGGCTTGAAAAGGTATTTCTGAAACTGCGAAGTCAACCTGTCCTTGGTAGTAAGCCGCACGACCAGCGGTTGAACCAACTCCTTGGAAGTTGATGACAAGACCTTGTCGAGCAACGTCAGCTCGCCATTGGTCAACAGCAATCTGACTCCAAGTTGAACCAGCTCCGTCAACCGGTGAATCTGCGTGAACAGCTGTTGGTGCGATAACCGCGCAGGCTGTCATGAATGCCGTCGTCGCGACAAACAGTTTTTTGATGCGAAGCATCAGCCAAACCTTCCATTTACATAATCGTTGGTACGTGAATCGCGGGGATTAGTGAAGATGTCCTTGGTGGGACCTTCTTCAATAATTCGTCCTGGTTCGTTTTCGGCAGCCAAGAAGAATGCGCAACGATTTGAGACGCGCTGAGCTTGTTGCATGTTGTGGGTCACGATGACAACAGTGACCGTTTCGCTGATTTCGCTGATGGTTTGTTCGATACGGCGAGTTGAGGTGGGGTCAAGGGCCGAACAAGGTTCGTCCATCAACAACACTTGCGGGCTCACGGCGAGCGAACGGGCGATACACAGACGCTGCTGCTGGCCGCCCGACAAGGCACGACCTGGATCGCCGAGACGATTCTTCACTTCATTCCACAACCCAGCCTTGGAGAGGCAGGATTCGATGAGATCGTCGCGTTCTGAACGAGTCGTCTTTAAGCCTGAAAGCTTTAAACCGGCGAGTACATTTTCGGCAACAGTCATTGCGGGGAACGGGTTTGGCTTCTGGAATACCATGCCGATGCGACGACGTACGTCGGTCACTGGGATTGCACCACGATAAATGTCAACTCCATCAATAAGAATTTCACCAGCAAGCGTTGCGCTGGGAACAAGTTCGTGCATGCGGTTGAGCGTGCGCAAGAACGTACTCTTGCCACAACCAGAAGGACCGATGAGTGCAGTGACTTGGCCAGGTGCCATGTCGAGGTTCACGCCCTCAAGAACTTTCTTGGCCCCGAACCAACACGAAACATTGTTAGCCGTGAGGCCAGCAGCTTGATGTCCTGGGTCAAGTAGCGAAATATCAGATGACATACGGGTTGTGGCAGTGGATGTGATATCGATTGACGTCATGCCAATCCCTTTCTCTTAAGTCGACGCTTCTTGAGACGACTGATGTGATCTGGACCTCGTCCACCAATTGCACGGGCGATGACGAAGAGAACGAGAACGAGAATGACCAGGACGAGTGCACCGGTCCATGCTCGTGCTACTTGTGCTTCTTGCGGGAAGCGAATCAAACGGAAAACGAAATAGGGGAGAGCGTCTTGTTTGCCTGAGAACGGGTTGGCGTTCATGACGAATGCGCCACCGACTGTCAAAATGAGCGGAGCAGTTTCGCCAATGACTCGAGCAACACCCAAGATCACTGCAGTAACGAGTCCAGATTTTGCCGTGGGCAGAACGACACGCGATGTCGTGCGCCATTCAGTACCACCAAGCGCTAGTGATGCTTCGCGAAGTCCACCAGGCACGAGGCGCAACACAACTTCTGAGGTGCGAGTCACTGTTGGCAAAAAGAGCACAGCAAGTGCAAGTGATCCGGCGAATCCGCTTTGTTGATTTCCTAACGCCAAGATCCAAGCGGCATAAATGAAAAGACCAGCGACGATGGAGGGAACTGCACTCATTGCATCAATGATCATGCGCAATGGCTTAGTCAGTCGGCCCTTGACTTCATTGAGGTAGACCGCTGTTGTGATGCCTAGTGGAACTGAAATCAAGCTGGCAATACCGACTTGCTGCAATGTTCCGATGATGGCGTGTGCACCACCACCTTCGGTTGATTCGCTCAGCGCGCCAACATACTTTTGGTCTTGAGTGAAGAACTGTGGGCGTAGTGAGTGATAGCCCTTGCCAATGACATAGGCCAGCACCAAGATCAAGGGAACAACTGCGGCAAGTCCGCCAGTCCAGATAAAGATTCGCGCGAGATGGTCTTTTGCCTTGACGGCTCCACGCAGTTCCCAAACAGCAACGGTGGAAATGATGTTGAAGAAGACATACCAACACACAGAGAAACCAAGTGCACCAGAAACCGGAAGCAGAATTTGAAAGAAGAAAAAGCTCAGCGCAAGAGATGAAAGTGCCGAACCAATCATGACAATCACATCAACTATTTCGATCTCGCGGATCTTGATGCGCTCTTCTGTATCAATCTTGTTTTCAGTTGTGGTGTTCAGAGTTGTTGTCATGTCAGATCTCCGTTGACGATCCAGATCGTGACTTACTAACCACAGTTGAAGCAGCAGCGTTGACGAGAAGTGTGATGATGAAGAGGGCAAGACCAGCGGCCATCAAAGCACTAATACCGAATGAGCTTGACTCACTGAACTTAAGTGCAATGAGCGCAGCAATGCTGTTTGAGCCTTGATCAAGAATCGACCATTTTGCAGTAAATGCCGGCGAAATGATGAGAGTGACAGCGATTGTCTCACCGAGTGCACGGCCCAGCCCAAGCATTGATCCACCAATGATTCCGCCGCGACCGAAGGGTAAAACGACGTCACGTACAACGCCCCATCGTGTTCCACCAAGTGCCATGGCACCTTCGCGTTCGCCTGGGGGAGCCTGTGAGAAAACTTCGCGCATCACTGCAGTGCAAATGGGAATCACCATCAACGAAACGATGACGCCGGCGACGAAAGTTGATGAAGGGAAGATGCCAAGTGATGTTCCGTATTCGTCGTTGACATGGAAGAAAGGAACCCAACCCATGTGGTTGGCCATCCACTTTGACAACGTGATCAAGCGAGGCTGCAAGTAGAACAACCCCCACAAGCCGTAGATCAAACTGGGTACAGCGGCCAAGAGGTCAATCATCGCGGTGAGAAGTCGGCGTATTTTCCGAGGGGCATATTCGGTAATAAAGAGCGCTGTTGACAGAGCAACTGGTACTGCAATGAAAAGTGCCACGACCGCGATTTGAACCGTGAAGGGCAAGATTGCGGCGATACCGAATTTGCCACCTTGGTCGGGAGCCCACTCTGAGTCGGTCAGGAATCCCCACCCTGCAACTTTGAGTGCGTCGTAGCCCTTGATCAATAAGAAGCCACCAATGAGCCCCATCAAAATGAACGTGATGACGCCCGAACTTGTGGCAACAGAGCGAAAGATTCGGTCAACTCCAGAGCGTCGAACGACCGGCGTGACGACTTGCTCGGATGCTGAATTGTCATCGACGTCGGAGGGGGCGGATTGACCGATGACTGACACGGATTAGTTACTAGGACCTCTATCTGTCGGCAAGTTGGCGCAATTCTGAACAGGAGGTTAATTCGGGGCTAACGCTTGATAAGTCCCCTAAAACAGCGGCACCGCGCCTTCTAGCGTCGCTTTTTGTGAAGGTTTCTTCGTTTCTCGATCAATCCCGGGTCAAGTCTCAGAAACGGGTGATTGTGGCAAAAATGACCATCCGTGAGCGACTAGCCCTTGCGCTGGCTTTGATGTCTATTTCAATGGTGGGCATCGGTCTCGGAAGCCAAAGGGTTGCAGCCGAACCACCGGTTCGAGCCGATTCAACTGGTGCTGGCACGAGTGGACGTGCTGGCTCAGCTAGCCCTGGAACCACGCTGACTAATGAAGTCGTGACGGTGTCGTGGAGCGGGTTTACCCCAACGTTGCAAAACGGTCTGTACGGAGTGCTGATTGTTCAATGTAAAGGCACGCCCGTCTCGTTGGCCGACTGTTACTCCGCCGAGCCGTATCCCGATCTAGCTAACGGAACCAGGGTTTTGTCAACAACTGCAGCAAACGGAACAGGTTCTGCCCGCATTGAAATTCGGCCTTCAAGTTATTTGCCGCTTCTTAACTGTTCAGCCACTAACCCGTGCTCGGTCATGGTGTACGAGAACGATGGTCAGACGATTCCAGTGGGTGCACTTCCAGCTAATCGTGTCATTGTGCCCATCACTTTTGCTCCATCGCAGGCCGACTGCCCCAACATCACCGACTTCGACGTGCGCGGTGACGGTTCGGCAACATCGGCTGGATTGTTTTACGACTGGGCCGCCAAGTTATGTACGGGCGACAATGCGGTCGTCGTCGACTACACCGAAAACTCAAGCACGACTGGTCGCGAAAACTTTCTGGCTGGTCTCACCGATTTTGGCGTGTCGGCATTACCTGTCACTGCCGAAGAACTGGCGGCTCACCCCGATCATCGCGATTTTTCGTACGTTCCGCTCGTTGCCAGTGCGACTGTGATCGCGTACAACTTCACCGACCCATTTACGGGTCAGCCACTAGACAATTTGATTTTGTCGCCACGTTTGGTTGCCCGTGTCATTACCGATACATCACTCGAAACCTTTTTTCAAGATCGCGAATTGCTCCGTTTGAATCCTGGCGTTCGGTTCCCAACTTCGGTTTTAGCCCGACCACTCATTCGCGCTGAACGAAATGCCGATACACGAATTGTGACGAGTTGGTTTTCTTCAAACGCAACGGCGCAAAACTTTCTTGCAGGCAACGATTCATTTCGCATTCCAGTGAACGCCGATTACATCGGCTACACATATCCGCAAGATCTTTTTGAAACAGTCTCTCCCGATAGCTCCTACTTGCCGAGGCAAGGCCAACGAGCCGTTTCGCTGAAGCTTTTCTACGGAGTGACACCCACGGGTACAGCGCGAGAAAATACAACAACGACCGGCTTTATCGGCATTATTGACTTGCCAACAGCAAAGCGATTCGGATTAAAAGTTGCCAAGATTGCTCAGTCTGACGGAACTTCGGTAGCGCCAACTGATGCGTCAATTTTGGCTGGTGTTGCCGACATGGATACCACGCCAGAAGGATTATTAATTGCCGACACAACTCCAGATGATTTAACGGCGTATCCGCTTGTCAAGATTGATTACGCCTTAGTTCCTAAAACTTTTGTGAGCCAAACAAAAGTTGACAAAATCAAGCGCTTGCTGCAGTTTGGTTTGACCGATGGGCAGGCTGCGTTGCCGGCGGGTTATGTTGCGCTTCCGGAAGCGCTCAAAGCTGCGGCACTCGCATCGATTGGAACGGTATCTATTCCGACGACGACAACGGTTCCTGCGCCGACGACGACAACTGCACCAAAGAAGAAGTACATCCCTGTCGCGACGACTTTGGTGCCAGAGACAACAACAACTACCACGACGACTTCAACAACCACGACAACAACTACAACGACACTTGCCCCAATTACTGTGCCGCAAGCAAGTAGTGACCTCCCAGATTCTGGTTCTTCAAAGTCGGGGATGTTGTACACCGGACTGATCGGGCTTTCTGGGGCAGCGTTAGTCGGAACCGTGAAACCGCGCAAGAAAGTTGCCAAGTCATGAAAACACTTTCAATGACCCGAGATGTGCGCCAGAAAGTTCGCTGGGGATCAGGAGCGTTGCTAGTCCTGATACTGGGCCTTTTTGTTTACGCAAAATTCTTTACGCCAATGTCGGAAGATCGAGCTCAGGCGATTCTTGAAAAAGAATTCATACCTGCGCTTCTCAATGGAGTTGCTCCAGTTGGTTATCCAATCGAGAGTGGTGCTTCGGTTGCCTTAATTGAAATCAAAGACATCAATGTTCGACGAGTCGTTGTTGAAGGCACCCACGCCGAGGATTTGGCAAAGGGTCCCGGACATCTCGTTGGTTCGGCGATACCGGGGCAACCTGGTACCTCAGCAATCCTCGGCCGCTCAAGTCGCTACGGTTCGGCGTTTGCCCGTCTTGATGAGCTCAAGACCGGCCAAGAAGTAACAGTTACAACCGCACAAGGTGTACATACCTACGAAGTTGTTGACTCAACCGTACGGCCGGCAAATGATTCGTCGGCGTTCATAGGTGAACGCAATATGTTGCTGTTAATCACTGGTGTAGGTGGATCATCACCCGATCAGCGTCTGGTTGTCCGAGCGCTACTCACATCTCCAGTATTTCCCGCTGGCGCAGCAGCGACCGACGTGCAAACAACGACTGCCGAGTTGGGCTTAGAAGGTTCGACCCAATCGCCGATGCAGCTCACAATTTGGCTGTTTTTATTGCTGATTTTGCTCATTTCTTTGATTCCGCTCACCGAGAAAATTGGTAAGCGCGTCGCTTGGTTGATAGCCAGTCCATTGATCGCAGTAGCACTTTTTCAGGTGTGGCAGCACGCGACTTTGATGTATCCAAGCATTGGATGACGAAGTTCTAAGTCGTTAGTTACTGTTCACCTTTTCGTTACCCAACTCTGGTTTCACATTCACTTGATGCAAGCAGTATTTGTTCGTTAACCCGAACTCTCGCATAAGGAGAAAATTGTGAAGAAGTTGTCATTGGTAGCGCTCAGCGTTGCCTCACTCGCTGGAATGCTTGCCGTTCCGAGCCAAGTGCACGCCGGAGCCGATGGCTCAAATGGAGACATATTGGGAATTGTTGGATCAGACACCACGTACTACGTGATGAATGCGCTGACCGATGCTCACAACTTGAGCAGTCGTTACAACCCCAACGGTGACAAGGCTGTCAATATTCCGCCGTTGGTGAGCGCAAATACCAGCGTTGAAGCTGGAGAATCTTGCTCGGCAACCGCCACGACTTCACTCACGAACTCAACGTGCCTCGCAACTGCTTGGCTGAAGGCCGCTCGCTTGGCTTGGCCCGGCGGAGCAGTATTGCCGGCTGACTCGGGCTGCACGACTCAGTATGTTTTTGGTGGTATCGGTACTGAAGATACAAACCAGGATGGAAAGATCGTTGCTGCTGACGACATCGAGTACACAACTGTCACTTCGTTACCTAGCAGCGCTTACGACGTTCGACTCGGCGTTGTTCCCCCTAATGGTTCAGGTGATGGTCGCTCCGCGATTAGTACTTCGGGGATCAAGGGCGTGCCATATAACAGTGCTAGCAACAACTTTGCATGTCTTGATATCGCTCGTTCGTCGTCGTATTCGGCCGATACCACCAAGTATGAGTATTGGGCCTTCGCGCTCGATGCAATTGGTTGGACCTATTTTCCTACAAACACAAACGCCGCTGTTTCTAATGGTTTGGTCACCACCGACCTCAACAAGATTTACCAGTGTGCAACTTCAAGCGTTGACGTCAATGCTGACGGCGACTACTTCGACACTGGCGATAAGAAAATTGGATATCCCGAGATTCGTTATTGGAACCAGTTGACCGCGAATAGCAACGTCAGCGTCGAACCAGCCAAGATCGCGGCCTATCGCATCCAGGCAGGTTCAGGCACCGGTAAGGACGTTGCAACGATCTTTATGGGACGTACTGACGGAGTTGACTCAGAAGTATTAAAGAATTGCGACGGGTACAACGGTGTTGACAAGGACAATAACGTGAACACGAGCTTCACTTTCCCAATTGTTCAGGAACACGACTGCCGTAACGTCTCCGAAGCTGATAAGCCAAACGCCATTTGCTGGTACGGCTACAGCCGTTGGGTCTTGCAGGCTAGGGCTCTTGAAACCGATAAGCGCAACGGTGCGATATTTGGTAAGTACGGAACATCTCCCACTGACATGAAGCGTCCGTCATTTAGCACGATCAATGACTCGCAAACTCGGTACATGGCAACTCGTTGGATTTACAACGTCATTCCTTTGAATAGCACAAGCGTCACCAGTGGTGTCGGTGCTGATGTGCCTCGCTCGGGCGATGCTCGTCGATTCGTCGGCGTGTCAGTGCAACCCGATGACGCGAATACGACGCCCGCGGAGTGTGCCGACGGTTCGGAAGTCGCAGTCACTGCTGATCCCGCTGCTACCCCTCCCGTGTTGGCACAGTCAGCAGCCGACTGCAACTTTGACGGGGACAAGGTAGATACCGGAGTCGCAGTAGGGGCTGTTCCTGGATTTATCTGTGGTGATCCAACCGCTCGTCGCATCATCGCTTCATTCGGTTTCAAGCCGATCTCTTCAGGCATCACCGATGCCGGCAGTTCTTCATACGGCACCTCAAATTGTCGTCGCAACAAGACCGGCTTCTGAGCCAACTACCAAGTAGATCGAGGACCAACACATGAAAAAACTTTCACTCTGCGCCTTGTCGGCGTTGGTGGGTTCGAGTTTGGCACTGGGGCTCGCGCCCCAGTTGCCAGTCTCGGCCGCCACACCTGCAAGTGCCACGCTCGTCGCTACCGGTACTTCTGGTAGCTCAGCAAACTCAGGAGTCGGCGACTCTGGACTTGGTCAGGCATGGGGAGTCAACACCACTTTGGTGGGCTCAACTCGTTGGACTGTTTTTGAATCGTCGGCTAGCAACTTGATCACCAGTGACACCAACGGTGCTTCAGACATCTTTGTCACGAATGGCTCGACGGTCACTCGTCTTTCGGTGAGTGCCTCTGGTGCCGAGGGCAGTATTGGTGCAAACAGTTATGACCCAACAATTTGTGCAAGTGGCCGCAAGGTTGTTTTCACGACCGAAAACGAATGGGACACAACGGACGCCAATGGTGCCGAAGATGTTTACGTCGTTGACCGCGATGCCAATAACAATGGGATTCTCGACGAATTCACTGTGAGTGGTGGAGTGACAACGACTCTCGTGAGCCAGTCGTATAACACCGACACTGGCGAATACGACATCTCGTATCTTGGTGCCAATTCGGGCGTCATCAGCGATGACTGCATCAAGGTTGCATTTGTTACAGATATGGACTTCAAGTTTGAGGATTTGAACTTCGGTCCCGATGTGTATGTCCGTGACTTGTCGTCGGCAACAACGCCCTTGACCTGGGCGTCACAGTATGCAACGAATGGTTCAGCTGGTGGCGGTTACTTGCCAGCAATTTCGGGTGATGGAGCTTCAGTTGTTGTTTCAACTGAAGCAACCGATCTTGTGAGCGACTCCGGGGCCGTTGGTGGTTTGGTATTGCGCAAGGCAAACGTTGGAACCTACCTGACCCGCACACCTGCAGGGGTGGCTTCAACAGCAACACTTGCTGATAGTGAGCGGCCATCAGCAATTACGCCTGATGGCAAGTGCGTTGCATTCAAAGCTGACCGTGGATATGACCTCTTGGCCAATGGGTCAGGTCCCGCACAGGGAATTTTCTTGTGGGATAACCGAACCGGCACACCAGTGATTACCTTAGTCAGCAAAGCCCCAGACGGTATCGCTGCCACTTCGGCTGCGAACCCTCGTATCTCCGATGACTGTCGATTTGTTGCGTATCAGTCAAACGATGAATTCTTGTCAAGTGCTGACAATAACCGCAAAACCGATGTGTTCTTGTTTGACACAGTTCAAGGAACAACTGACATCATCTCGACCAACGCCGCTGGCGCCAGTGCCGATGGTGACAGCAGTGTGGCTGCCCTCGACTGGGATAAGACATCTGGTCGAGGCGTTGTGATGATCATGTCAAGCGCATCGAATATTCATGGTGCAGCTGGTGGCAACACGACTATCGACTTGTTCTCGGTGCCATTCACTGCAGAAGTTGCGACCGATGGTGGTTTGACAGCATTGTCAGCTCCAGCACGTTTGCTCG
>CAFBLJ010000015.1_pt1 | contig 26095 bp, 22 predicted proteins | sample 7268081 | NCBI WGS metagenome assembly CAFBLJ01 (sample SAMEA6814025, study PRJEB35770) | freshwater metagenome | biome: Freshwater; feature: Freshwater reservoir; material: water | place: Czech Republic | collected 2016-04-20 | depth 30m m
AACTTGCCTGGAGCACACCGTGTCAATCCTTGCCTCTTCACTTGCCCTTGGTTCCGCCGATTATTCATGGCGCGATGAAGCCGTCTGCCGTGACACCGATCCCGATTTGTTTTTTCCAATCGGCACGACCGGCCAAGCCCTTCTTCAAATTGATCGTGCGAAGCAGGTCTGTAACGAATGCACAGTTCAAGTGAGCTGTCTTGAGTTCGCACTTGAAACCAACCAAGACTCTGGCGTCTGGGGCGGAACTTCCGAAGAAGAGCGTCGTGATATTCGTCGCAAGATTGCTGCTCGAAATCGTGCTGCACAGTTGGCAGCTCGTTCGTTCGCTTCCTGAAAATTCTTGAACTAGCGCGGTAAGCGCAAGTCAACAACTGTTCCGTCGCCTCGACGATGGGCTTCAATTCCGACTGCGATGAAATCTTCGGGTGCACCGGCGCGAATTGAAATTGAGCCGTTGAGTTCGGTCGTCACCAATGTGCGCACGATTGACAAACCAAGTCCCGTTGCCCCGTTCAAATCAAACGATGGATCAAGTCCTCGACCGTCGTTAATAACTTTGATTTCAATTTCATCATCGTCGCCACCCAATTCAACAACAACGGTTCCGCCATCGCTGCCTTCGGGGAAGCCATGATCAACGGCATTCTGCAAAAGCTCAGTCAGCACTACTGAAAGCGGCGTGGCAATTGTTGCGGGTAAACGTCCACCATCGCCTTGCACAATAAATCGCACCGGACGATCGGGTGATTGCAATCCTTCTTCGGCCAATCGCATGAGTGGTCGCACGATTTCGATGAACGCCACATCTTCGCCAGTTTCGCGCGACAGAGTTTCGTGCACGAGAGCGATGGTACGTATACGGCGCACACTTTCTTGCACCGCTGCTTTTGCTTCAGGAGATTCAAGGCGTCGAGCCTGCAAACGCAAGAGCGAAGAAATTGTTTGCAGATTGTTCTTTACTCGGTGGTGAATCTCGCGAATAGTTGCGTCTTTAGACAACAGCATTCGGTCACGTCGACGCACTTCAGTGACATCACGAATCAGCAACATTCCGCCTGTAATCACTTCTGTTGAAATGATCGGAATACAACGCACGAGCAAAGTCACGTCAGCGGTTTGATCAAATTCTTCAATAACTGGTTCAAAACGTTCAAATGCTTGGCGCACCGGACTATCAGCAAATCCAAGTTCACTTAACGATTGACCGACAACATTTGCGGTGATTCCCACACGGTGAAGAGCCGAAACTGCGTTTGGAGATGCGTAACGAATAATCGCGTTTTCATCGAGTACAACTGCACCGTCGCCAACGCGTGGAGCAGCACTCAAGTCGGCAGCACGACCCGGGAACGGGAAAGCGCCTTCAGTGATCATTTCGGCAATGCGCTGAAAGATCGACAAGTACGTACGTTCTAGTTCGCCAGGTTGACGACTGGTCTTTGACGACCACTCGCGAGTTAAGACAGCGATGGGGCCGTCAGCTCCCCGAACAGGGATCGCCAGTACATGGACCGAATCAAACATCTCGTGCTTGTGCAATTCGGCTTCACTTATCGAACCTGTCGACATTGCTTGATTAAGCAACCCAGATTCGGCTGGATTGGCTAATGATTCAACTAAGTCGGTGCGATAGATGGTTTGACCAGTAGCCGGTCGCACCTGAGCCCCGACGATCCATTGGCCTTCAAGATTTTTCAAGTACAAAATCATGTCGGCGAAACACAAGTCGGCAAGCATGCCCCACTCGCCGATCAACTGCTGCAGATGAGCGCTGTCGTCTTTGGAAATTTCAGTATGTTGGCGAAGAAGTTCGGCAAGTGTTGCCATACCTACGAGTCTGCCCGAAAACCGACCTGTGCTAAGTCATACCCCTAGATCCGTCATACCCAACGATATGACGGGTCAAAAATTGGTCATCCGCCGAAGCCGATGCGGCGATCTCCTTCGACCGATCCGATTTCGACATAGGCGATTTTGGCAGCGGGTACTCCGACCGTGCGACCCTTTTTGTCAACGAGCCACAACACATCAACTGCGCCCGACAAGGCTGCTTCAACCTTGGCTTTGGTGGCATCGCGTTCGTCATCAGCCTGCTCTAATGAAATCTCTCGAGCTGCTTGGGTAACGCCGATACGAATGTCCACGATTATGCCTCCTGTTAAAGCGCAGTTGGCAGATTCTGCCGCCAACAACGTAGATGAGACGCTACCGCCCCAGTGGGTTCGAACTCAGACAGCAGTGGCGCAAAAAGTATTGCCCTGCGCCAAAGACTCCATGGTTGACACATCGGCATCGCCGTAGAGCGTGCTCAACATACCCTTCACCATGCCTCGATCGACGGCACAAATGACTGGATGCTCAATCGCGACATCGCCAAAAGGACAGTGATTATTGATGATTTGCAATTGATTGTTGCGCTTTTCGGTATGCGCAGCGAAACCGTGAGCAGTGAGCGCATCGGCCACAGCCTGCATGGCTGAGCGAAGACTGCGCTGACCTGCCTCAAGATCGGTACCCGTGAGCGCTGCCGCCATGGCCCGTCCATATTCTTGGCCAACTTGTTCGGCAATCACTTCGGCCTGTTCAGTCGGCAACAGCGCGAGCGTCTTACCGAGCAAACTGAGCACCAGGTCGTCACTTCGAACGGGGAACTCGCTCATTGGTAATTCGGCCGCTGCCGAATAACGCTTTGAGGGTCGGCCGGCACCGCCACCTGGCGGGCGTACGACTGCGACGTCGACATAACTACCCGTCGCCAACTTGTCGAGGTGATGTCGCGCCACGTTGGGGTGTAGGTCAAACTCAGAGGCCACTTCGGCAGCCGTGACGCCGTCGTCAACACCTCGGACGAACAAATAGATGGCTCGTCGAGTGGGGTCGCCAAAAGCGTTGGTGATGGCCGTTACTGACGCCGCAAATCCACCGGTCGCCGTTGACGGTGACCCGTGACCTGATGTCTGAGGAGGGCGAACAGATGGCACCTGGGTATTATACCTATCGCCGTAGTGCAAATTCTGAAGTAGGGAGCCCCCACCCGTGTCTGTGACCCGTGAACAAGTCGTTGAAGCCCTTCGTCCTGTCGAAGACCCCGAACTCCATCGCTCAATTGTCGACCTCGGCATGTTGCGTGAAGTGCAGATTGAGGGTGGGAACGTCTCGATTTTGATTGCTCTCACAGTTGCTGGTTGCCCGTTGCGCAACGAGATCACCAATCGTGTGAAGGGAGCGGTCGCTCCCCTCGCCGGAGTTTCAAACGTCGATCTTGATTTCACGGTCATGACCGATCAAGAACGTGAAGAGCTGCGCATGAAGTTACACGGCGATCCAGGTTCTACGGCAGGCCAAGGTCAGGCCCATGGACACGCCGAAGGTCGCGCGATTCCATTTGCCAATCCCGACAACAAGACGCGTCCGCTTTTGATTTCATCTGGAAAAGGTGGCGTCGGTAAAAGCAGCGTCACAACCAACCTTGCAGTTGCTCTAGCCGCGCAGGGCCACACTGTCGGCGTTCTTGATGCCGACATTTATGGTTACTCAATTCCACGCATGCTTGGTGCAAATGCCGACCCAGTCGCAATTGATCGCATGCTGTTGCCATCAGAGGCGTACGGAGTTCGTTGCATTTCAATTGGTTACTTCGTTCCCGAAGGACAAGCAGTCGTGTGGCGTGGACCGATGTTGCACAAAGCTCTCGAACAATTCTTAACTGATGTCTTTTGGGATGAACCCGACTTCTTGTTGATTGACATGCCACCGGGCACTGGCGATATTGCGTTGAGCCTCAGTCAGTACTTGCCCAAGGGCGAGGTATACGTCGTCACGACGCCACAGCAAGCAGCGCAAAAAGTTGCACGCTTGTCAGCGGCAATGGCAACCAAAGTTGGGCTACCCGTTAAGGGAGTCATTGAGAACATGTCGTGGTTTAGTGGCGATGACGGCAAGCGATACGAATTGTTTGGCAGCGGTGGCGGCCAAGAACTTGCCGACGAACTTAACGTTCCTTTGCTTGGACAGTTGCCATTGGTTCAGCAATTACGCGAAGGGGGCGATGACGGCCGTCCGATCGCTGCCATTGCTCCAGAAAGTGAAACTGGAAAAATCTTCCACGACATGGCTCGCATGATTGCGGCCGACAACAAGCCGCGCAAGAAGTTCAGCAAGTTCCTGAAAGTCAACGGCTAAATGCTGTACGGCGTGACCTTGTAGTAAATCGCCTTTAAGTACGCACCGAATTCAAAACCAATCGGATGGTCAACCGAGTGTTCGGTGCGTTTGAATTCATCAATGTCAACTTGGGCAGTTCGAGCCGCAAGATATGCAGCATCTGCCAGTTCATCAATGTTGACGCGACTTGAACATGATGCTTGCAACAAAGTTCCGCCTGGTGCGGTGAGTCGCAGGCCAAGACGAGCCAGACGTTCGTACGAACTCAATGCGCGCAAAATTGATGCCTGATTTTGTGCGAACGATGGTGGATCCAGAATCACAATGTCGAACTGCTCGCCTCGTTCAACCATGTCTTCAAGAACTGCAAAGGCATCACCGCGAACATCAGTCACCTTGCACGTCGAGATTGAACCAATCACTTTGTTGTGCTCAAGATTGCGATGAGCCGTTGCAAGAGCTGGAGCGCTCACGTCAACCATGTGCACCGATTTCGCACCACCAGCTGCAGCCGACAAAGTGAACCCACCAGTACTTGAAAACACGTCAAGCACACGACAACCACTGGCCAAATTACGCACAATCGCTCGGTTGTCACGTTGATCTAAGAAATGCCCAGTCTTATGGCCAAACACAACGTCGGCTTCAAGTGTGAGACCGTTTTCCAAAAACATGATGGGCCCAGTCGGATGTTCGCCATACAAAGTGTCGCCGTCGACCAAGCCGTACGTTTCGCCATCGCGCACTAGACGTGAAAAGCGAATGACTACTCGTTCAACTGGGCCAACTTCAATGAGTGCCTTCATAATTGAACGCAAATGAACGAACCATGCACCGGTGTACAACTTGATCACCACGGTCGACGCATATTGATCAACAATCAAACCGGGCAAGCCATCGTTCTCGCCATGCACCCAACGAAATCCCGTCGTCAATCCGTTACTCAACAATTCACGGCGAACATCTAACGCCTGTTGCATTTTGTTTCGCCACCAGTCATCGTCAATCGTGACTGGTTTACCCACATGCAACACCTTGACCCTGATCGGTGATTCGGGATCCCATAATCCGATAGCTGCAAAACGGCGATTGTCGTCGAAGACCACAGCCAAGTCGCCGCTGGTACCCACTGGTTTGTGCGATTCAACTGCTTGATCGAATAGCCACGGACTACCCGAACGAATCGCCCGCAATCCAGGTCGACTGACCCGTACTGCTATGCGTGCATCAGATGACTGAGGAAGAACCGCAGCATCGACAAATCCTGGGGCACGTTGTTCGACTTCAGACACTCATGTAACGGTATCTTGGCTCACTCTCAATAATGTTGACCCTTGATTTGTCTTGGCAGAAGCATCGATCAATCTCAAGATAATCAACATTCCCGCCAATGAAACGACGCCCAAAAGTGGCGCACCGAGTCGATCAATCACTTGCAGTCGGCCATCACCAGTCAACTGAGCGGCAACTGGCAACAACCATGCTTGCGTCGTCAAGAAATACAACGAACTCAATCCGAAAATCAAGACTTGTTCACGTTTACCCCAGAGACATGCCAGTGGCAGAACCCACGCGTAATACCAAGCAGAAGGATGAAGAGCCAAAATGATGTAACCCAACAAGGCCACGCTGACTGAAAAATGAATTGGCTGACGACGCAACTTCCATGTTGCAATGATCGCGAGAAACAGCACTAGCACTATTGATACAAACGAGACTAAGTGCCCGGCTTTTTCATTAGCTTCTCGCAACGGACGGAATACAAACGATTCCCAATCTCCGCGTACCGAATTCCAAATACTTGTTGCGTTCACCTGGTTATTAGATGACAACATTGCAGCGACTGGAGTTCGGCCGCCAAAGGGAATCAAAAAGATTCCAGCCGACACTATTGCAGTCAAAAAAACCTTGAGTCCCTTTCGAAATTGATGGTTCATCAGCAACCACAACACGAGCACTAGAAGTGATATTCCACTTGGAATTTTCATCAAGGCAGCGAACGAAAAACAAATTGATGCTGCGATATAGCGATTCTTGTTAGCCAATATGCAGGCACCAAGGATTGCTAAACCAACAAAGACATCATTGTGCGCTTGATGGATAACTAGATACAGGGTGATCGGACTCAGGAGCAACAGCGAAAGCGACTGCAGAGTCACACGCTTGCGTAACAGATAGGCAGACCCCAATACCGCAACACAACTGATGATTTGCCATGCGAGTCTGCCGCCGGTCTCAGAATCACCAAACACTGCGGCGATTCCGCCTGCCCCCAAGACGAAGACGGGACCATAGATTGATGGCTCAGACCGATACATCGGAAGAACCCGTTGCATAACGACATCATTTGCATAATCGTCCGGAACTGCAACATAAGGGTTATCTCCGTGTTCAACAACAATTCGCCCATATGAGTGATATATCCAAAGATCTGTTCCATTGGGAACTTGGGAAATAGCAGCGAAAGCAAGTGGCAAGAAGGCAGCGAGCAACAGCCAACGCGACCACTGCAATTTCACTAAGAAGAGGTGCACCAAGCTGATCGCGCCTAGCAAGACAAGACTTCGATAGATCGACAGGTCAACCACCAAATACACAACTACACAAGCCGCAAAAACGAGCACGCTGGAAATTGACTGAACGTTCGGCCTAATCACTTTTCTCAGGGTTGATTCAACTTTGATTCAATCGACTGTAACAAACTCCGTGGATCTCTCTTCAAGACCCCTCCACAATCATCGGAGTTCGGGTCATGTCATTTTCCTGCGCTAAGAGGTGGATGGATGTTCCCATCGATAATCGGACATCCCAAGTCGATAGTCATGTATCAGGCCACGACTCTTTGTAATCTGACCTGACTACCAGGGGGTCAATAATGGCATCACGTCAGTTTTCCAGTACTTCATTTCGTATTGGCACTACATTCGCAGTCGTCGGATTACTTGCACTTGCCTCATGTGGCGGTGATGACTCGGCAAGTTCAGCCGATACCTCTGTTTCATCAACTGAAGCCATTGCTACTACTGAAGCTCCCGTTACCGAGACCAATGCCCCAGAACCGACCGATGCGCCGGTAGTTGCACCGACTTGGGAAACAGTTGACGCACCTAGCGACTGCATGTGCGCCGACGGAAGCGCGTTCCATTTCTATGTTCGTGAGGCGAGTCCTACCAAAGTCTTGTTCTACCTCGAAGGTGGCGGTGCCTGCTTTAGTGCCGAAATGTGCAAACCCGGTAGTGGCACGTACAGCGAAACCATTTCGCCGGTATCAAAACTTGAAGACTCTCCTGGAATCTTTGATTTCGCAAATCCCGAAAATCCATTTGCTGATTATTCAGTTGTCTACGTTCCCTACTGCACAGGTGACGTACATGCAGGCAATACAACTAAGGACTACGGCAATGGTGTTGTCACACAGCACAAGGGATTCGTCAATGCTTCAAACGCACTTGACACGATGATTGAACGTTTCCCCGATACGACACAACTAGTTGTCGCAGGTTCGAGCGCAGGCTCATTCCCAACTCCAGTTTTCGCCGCACTGGCCGGAGATCAATTACCAAATGCTGATCTCAAAGTATTCGCCGACAGTTCGGGAGCGATCCCTGATGCCATGGGATTTGTTATTGGCAATTGGGGAACTCTTGAAACACTTCCCGATTGGCCCGAACTTGTTGGTGTCACTGTTGACCAATTCACACCGGCATACACATTCATCAAAGCCGCTGAACATAACCCGAAGATCAGGTTTGCTCGTCACGACTTTGCCTTTGACAGTGTGCTTTCAAGTTTTGCTCGTATGGCGGGCCTGTCCCCTGATGACTTGGTCTCAGTCATGCGCACGAATGAGGCAAAGGTTGAAGCCACTGGCGTCAACGTCGCAAACTGGATATCTCCAGGCGATGACCACACCATTGCTGTGCGTGATGAGTTCTACACCGAAGAAATGAACGGGGTGCGATTTGTTGATTGGTTCACCGCATTCATGAATGACTCACCCGAAGCCGACAACTACTGCGTCGATTGCGCGGGATAAGGAACCGTCGCTTCGCACACATCTTCAATACGGGGAGGGGAACCGTCGCTGCGAACAAATCTTTAAAGCGGAGAGAGGAACCGTCGCTTCGCACACATCCCTCATGCGGGGAGAGGAACCGTCGCTTCGCTCCTCCCAAATCCATCGCCACTCACCTCCATCAGCGATCGTCGCACAGAGGGGTGACAAGCGGTCATGCCGGTGTCGGCGGCCGGCACCTCCTCTGGCCAGGCGAGCTTCAACGAGATGTGCGGACGGCCAGCGTGGCGTCGCAGCCAGAGTGCGGCCGGATCAGTCGATCAACCGCTCCGGTCGCTGGCGTGCAGGCATGTCAACGTCGCCGCGAACGCCGGGACTTGGTCCGGTCCGAGCCGCAGGTCGAACCGCAGTCGAGCGAGGTCCATCGCGACCGTGGCGACAGTGCCGACGGCGACACCGCGATAGCCGGTGTACGGCGCCGCAATCGGCGCGGTGCCGTCGCTCCGGTCGGCAAGGATCGTCATCGCCGACCCGACATCCAATGGCGGCTGGTCCGACAGGAGTCGGCTCACCGTGTCGAGCCGTCGTGTCGAGTTGTCGAGCATGTCGCCACCGGTTGCCGGTACGTCCACCACGTGGTTCGTGCACCCGATCGGGTTCGGGCCGATCCAGCGCTCGGTTCGGGTGGTCGGGCCGATGAATCGGAAGAGCTCGGCATCACCTGTTCGATCGGCGACCATGACGTGTGCGTACCGGCCGCTCCCGATCGCCGCCGTCACCTGTCGCGCCTCGTCCACGCTCGTGCAATGCAGCAGTTCGGCCAGCAGCACGTGCACGGGAACACCATCAGCAGGGGTGACGGCGTCGAGAAACGTCATGCTCACGCCGAGCCCACAGCAGTTCATTCCGATCTTCGCCGTGATGCCGGGCTCGGTCATCGTCACGATCCGGTGTCCGCGCTCATCGGTGGCATCGATCACGACGATGAGCGACTCGAGCGCCCCGAGCCAGTCCCACGTCTGAGCGAGAACCCTGGATCGGGGGTCGCAGATCGCCGTGCAACCATCACGCACGACGCCCATGATCTCGCTGCGGCTGTTGAGGAGGTACAGCCACCACGTCGGCAGTCCGGCACCGCTGGCAACCGCTTCGATCTCGCTCGCGGTCGCGGGTGCCGAGGCTCGAGTGCGGTGTTCGAACGGTCGCACGAGTTCGCGGAGCACATCGTCGGGTCGGCCGAACACCAACCGGTAGATGTCGATCACCTCGCGGATGAGCGGGCCGAACTCTTCCCCATGCGCCAGACCGACGTCGACGCGAGTCCCCTGGAACTGTCCGACGCGGATCACGTGATGGTCGCCGATGCCGAGCGGTGTGAAGCGATCACGCGATCGAATCTGGTGAAGAGCCGAGGCGTGCCGAGACCCGTCCGGCCCGTGTGCACCAGGCTGGCCGCGTCGATCAGGATCGAGCGGGCGCCGCGCCCTGGCCAATCGTCAGGCAGCAACTCGGACGGCAACAGCGGATCCTGACGGATGCAGAACTCGAACGCGCTCGCGGAGTCGACCGCTCTGGCGAGGATGGCGATCGGATCGCCGGACGGGCTGGGCACCGTGGGGAATCGTTCGATGAAGGCCCGATAGGACTCGGCGATGCGGTCGAGCGGCCAGAGGTGGGCAGCGATGGCCCGTGGTTCGGTGAGCCCGTGAACCCTCCACCGCTCGATCTCGGACACGACGACGGCATCGGCGACGGCGAGCTGGTCGATCGCGGGCTCGAGCCATGGGTTCCAATCGACCGCATGGACGTAGAAGCCGGGCATCAGCGCGGCGGCACCCATCCCGACCAAGACCTCGCGGAGCGCGTTTCGTTCCCGCTTTCGGTCCTCCCCGAGGGTGAACGACGCCGTGCGCCAGATGCCGTCCCATGGGGCCTGCCCGGCGTCCTGCCGGAACGCGCTCGCCAGCCACTCCGGCTCCGGTCCGTGAAGAAGTTCGTACCGATCGGTCGTCAACAACACCGCCTGGCGTCCACGGCCGGTCGAAGTGAGCAGGCCGTCGTCGACGAGCCGTGCGAGTGTGAGGCGAATCTGATTCGGGGTGAACCCGAGCGCCTGACCCACGTCGAAGGCGTCGCCCGCTCGCAGTGATCCTTCGGTGTCGACGAGCGCGAGCACCAGCGAACGAGACGAGATGTTGTTGTCCATGAGCGGAGCCTGCTTCGGGGTGCTCACTCGCCGACATCCAAGTGATCGGCGAGCCATCGGCGGAACTGCCAGCACAACCCTTCGAGCGGACTTGCGTGCTGCGCGACGGCGGCGCGGCTGTGCATGCCGCGCCAGGTGCGCGTGTTCACATCGATGTCCTCGGCGTTGATCTCCAACATCGATTGCGCCAGGAACTCGGCGCCACTGCCATCCGGGTCGGTGGCGGGGTCGACGAGGATGTGGATGTCGAGCATCGACTGGTCGAACGCAAGTGGGCGGACCTCCAACCACACGCACGATGAGGGCGGGTTGTAGGCGATGACGAAGGTGGGGAAGATGGCGAGAACCACGAAACCGTCGAGGCCGTCAACCACGCTCTCGTGGTCGAGGATGCCCCAGTGATAGGTCGATGTGTCGCGAGCGCGGGATCGTTTGCCGGGGAACGTGCTGTCGAGCGTGTATCGGTGCGTGCCGGCGTGGTGGTACGACTCGAGCGCGTTCTCGACGCTGATCTTCCAGTTCCACGGTGACGGATAGCTCAGGGTGTGGGTCCGCGTCATCCGCTCGAGCCCCCAGTCGCCGACCACATCGTCGAGGTCGGCAAGGGTCTCGGCGAGTGGGCTCGCGTTCGGGTCGAGGTTCACGAACACGAAGCCGCGCCATTCCTCGACGGCGTAGGCGGGGAGACACACGGTGGCGGGATCGAACCCAGCGCCGGTGGGCATGTCGGGAGCGGCGGCCAAGCTGCCGTCGAGGCGATACGTCCACAGGTGGTAGGGGCACTGGATCGCTCGCACGCTGCCGTGCCCGTCGAGGATCGTTGCGTTGCGGTGCTGGCACACGTTCGCCATCGCCCCGAGCGAACCGTCCGCGCGGCGAACCACTGCGATCGGTTCGTCGGCGATCGTGGTGGCGACAAAGTCGCCCGGTTCGGCAAGGTCGGACACATGAGCGATCGGCAGCCAGGAGCGTTCGAAGATCACCGATGACTCGTGGCGGAAGACGTCGGGGTCGATGAACATCGCCGGCGGCATCGATCTCGCCTCGGGTTGGGGCGCTCGAAGCGAATCCAACGTCGATCGCTCGAGTGCAGGCGGGCGTTGATGGGTGGTCATGAGTCGCTCCTCGTGGTCTGCACACCGAGGTGGTCGAGCACGTTTCGCTGGAACACCGTGATCGCCTGTTCGTGCTCTCGGGCCATCGGCCCGACCCGGAACGTAGGCGAGGCCATGCCGCGCTGCACCGCCTCGGCGGCGCGGAGATCTTCCATCAGGATCTCGGTGGAGTCACCACCGCCGTCGGCACGACCAGCCCGCCGAGCGATGCGTTCCAGTGGCGTCGCCGCCACCAGTCGGCGTGTTGCCTTCGCCGCCTCGTGCATGGCCAGTCGCACGCCGTCGCGTGCGTCGATGGGTGCGATGTGCGTGCGCAGTTCGACGATGGAAGTGGACGGTCCGGTTGGGATGGCCTGGACGGTGGCGAAGAACGTGGCGCCCAGGGCGATGCCGAGGTTGGGGAACGCCAACATCACGACGGAGCCGAAACCGTCCTTCGGAGCCGTCGGGAGCAACGGGAGACCGGTGATCGCCCGATCGGGGAACGTTCCCGGCTTCGTCGGCGGCTCATCGAAGATCCAATGCCGTCCCGAGGGCCTCCATCGCTGTCGACCGTGATCGAGCCCCCGGATGCTCCGAGCGTGCAGATGCCACAGGTGATAGCCGTCGATGTGGTTCTCCACGAACAGCTTCCAGTTCGCCCGCATCTCGTGGCGCTCCACGGGAAGTTCGTAAAGGTCCGACGGTTCGAGCGCGCCGAGTTCGCCGATGATGTCGCCCAGCCACTCGTCGAGCGACATCGGCGGCGACGCGTCGACGTGCACGAAGACCATGCCCTTCGCCGTTGCGACGGACGCTCGTGTGAGCGAAAGGTCGTCCATGCACAGGTCGGGGAACTGGTCGCGCTGCGGAACGCTCGAGAGGGCACCATCGAGCGAGTACCTCCACCGGTGGTAGAAGCAGCTGATCCCGCCCCGGACGTTGCCACGACCTTCCAGCAGCACCGCGCCGCGATGCCGGCACACGTTGTGGAACGCCTCCAACCCGTGTTCGGAACGCACCACCACGATCGGGACTCGCCCCACCTGCGTCGCGAGGTAATCGCCCGCAGCACGGAGGTCGGATACCAGTCCGACGAAGGCCCAGCACCGCTCGATCAACTGCTCCTTCTCGCGGTCGAACCACTCCTGCGATGTGTACGCCGCTGACGGCAGCAACCACGCCGCAGCCGGAGCATCCGAAACGTTGTGCGCACCCATGAACTGATCATAGCGTGAACGATCGTTTCCGTCAACACCGCTTCATGCCGATCGAGGCATCCGGTTCAGCGCGTTGAGCGAGGCAACGACGAAGGCCCGGACCTTGCGGTCCGGGCCTTCGATTTCGTGGCGGGGAGAGGAACCGTCGCTTCGCTCCTCCCAAATCGCGAACCCCAATCAAATAAAAATTGGCCGCCCCAAGGGGCGGCCAATTTTTATTTGGTGGCGGGGAGAGGATTTGAACCTCTGACCTTCGGGTTATGAGCCCGACGAGCTACCTGGCTGCTCCACCCCGCGGCGGAAATGTGAAGTGTACGGGCAGATGGCACTATCGGCAACGCCCGTCTTCAGTCGGCCTTAACCCAGGTCGGCGATCGCGCGCGGAGCGCAGAAATCGATGACTTGCACCAACTTTTCGGCTAAGCGACGAGACGCCATGAGTAAGTTCGCATTGAATTGATCGGCGGTTGCAGTGTGATGGTCAACCAGATCGGTAATCGCCTTAAGCGCCATGACCGGAATCGCCATCATTTCGCAGACGTAGGCCACCGCTGCAGCCTCCATTTCTTTCACTGCTCCCCCAGAAGCGGCGATCAATCGACGATCATCATCGTTTTCGTCCAGTGAATTACTCGTTGTCACTATGCCCAATTTGAGATTTAGCGCCTGCGCAAGTCCACGTGCAGGTACCGCTGGATACGAGCCAATCCCATATTCATCAAACCCCGGAATCGCGATTCGCCGATCGTGGTGAACAAACCTCTGATCACTCACGTACACATCACCGATCTCTGCACCTTGGCGTGTCCATCCACCCGCTGTCCCAGCAGTAATCAAAAGATCGGGGTTATATCGATCGGCAACAAAGTACGTGTTGAGTGCTGCCGCCTCAGTTCCGATCGAATCAACTCCATGTCGCCTATCGCGACCATTAACCGAAATAATTACTCGACATCCGTTGCGATGCGCCTCAAAAAATTTGAAGGGCATCAAAGGAATAGCAGGAATCGCCCGAGCATCAAGTTGCGTCAAGATTGGCGAGGCTTCAGAAGCCATAGCCATGACGACTGCAATGCATTTCATCCCTTGATAGTAGGTGCTAGTCGTAGGAGCGACGAAGCATTAGGCGCGTCCACAATTGCAAAAGTTGCAGCGCCGAGCGAGAAATTGCTGGAATACGAAAGAACTGCGACTTCCCGTGTGGCCGGTGATAGTGACTCACACCAACTTCAACAAAATTCGCATTCACACGATTGAGCGCATGCATCATTTCAACGCAAATCACACCAGTCGTTGACCGTAGGTGGACTTTGCCCAATACCGCATTTCTGATCAAACGAAAATCACAATCGGTATCTCGGACCGGCAAGCGGAAAAGAAACCGCACGCCATGATGGTATGCCCGACCAATAACACGTCGGTGAAGCGGGTCGCCACGACCCATCTTGAATCCCTGAATAACATCAGTTGCTTCGGTAACAGCAGCAATACAGCGAGTGATTTCACGGGCGTCATACTGTGCATCGCCATCGGTATAGAAAACCCATTGTTTGGTTGAAGCTGCGAAACCAGACAACAGTGCACCACCGTAACCACGGTTCACTTCATGGTTAACAATACGAAGCTCGCCGACTTCTTTTTGAAGTTCTTGTAAAACTTGTAGCGAGTTGTCACTTGACCCGTCATTAACCACAATGATTTCAAAATCAGAAACTGCCTCAACTAAAGATTCACGAACGTCCCTCACCATCTTGCCTATTGACAGCGCATCGTTGTAACACGGAAAGAAAGCCGAAACCGATGCCACCAGTGAGTTTTGTTCACGCACTTTTGTCATTGATCTATTTCTACTAGGACCGCACAAACATCATCTACTTCACCGTCGGTCAGTTCGGGAAAACAAGGCAGGCTTACACATTCGCTCGCCCATTTTTCGGCAACAGGACACGCGTGAGAGACAAACTGTTGAAGTGCTGGTTGTTGCGTGAGCGCTAATGGATAATGAATTCCGGTGGAGATGTCATGCTTGAGCATTGCTTGACGGAAATCATCTCGATTCGCCGTCAGCGCCACTGCCAAGTGGTACACGTGATTTGAATGGGTGGCTTGCCAACGAATGTTGGGATTGGCGAGTTGATAACGATTCACTATGTCACGCCGCCGTTGATTGCCTATTTCTAATTGAGTCAGCACAATATTGAGCCAAGCTGCTTCAATTTCACTCATGCGATGATTTTGACTGACCTCAATGTGTACGTACTGTTCACTTTGACCATGTACTCGAAGTCGACTTAAACGTTCAGCAACATCTGGGTCGTCAGTGACAACCATTCCACCATCACCTATGCCACCAAGATTTTTGGTCGGATAAAACGAATATGCCCCAATTGAGCCAGTCAAACCCTTTGTTGCTCCATGGCTTTGAGCACAATCTTCAACAACCTTCACTCCCAACTTGGTCAACTTGTCCAAATTGTCAACTGGACGACCGTACAGATGGACGGCAATCACCGCTTGAGTTCGTTCGGTCATTGCTTGCTCGGCGAAATCAAGGTCTAAGCCAGCGGTTTCGTCATCAATATCCACGATCACTGGTCGTGCACCAACAGCGCATACCGCAGATGCTGTTGGCACTGCGGTCATTGCCGGCACAATGACTTCATCGCCCGGCCCAATTCCGAGAGCCGCCAAACTGAGCTGCAACGCCGAGGCGCCACTCGACACCGCGATCCCATATTTTGCACCAGCAAAACTTGCAAATAACTTTTCGAACTGATCCGTTTGTGAACCAAGTAAAACAGTCCCGCTATCTAATACTTGCTGAGTGGCTACAGCGAATGCATCGGCATTGGCCTTTAATCTCCTTGACAGATCAATTAGAGGTACCAAGGATTCCTCCGATAAAAGTCCAGGGTTTGTTCAACGCCATCGGCAAACGCTACTTGCGGAATCCAATTCAATAAGCGATGTGCCATTGCGTAATCACCACTAAAACCGCCGATATCAATTCGGGCCAGTTCTTCAGGCCAAGGGATACAAGAAATCGTTGAACCTTGACCTGCTCGCGCCACGACTAATTCAGCAATCTGCAACAGATTAAGGACTTCGGTGTGGCCCAGATTGATGACTTCACCTGGATTCACTGCACCCGCGGCAACTTGGAGTGCCGCTTGTCCTAAGGCTTGAACGACATCGGTGACATACAGACAATCGCGCTGCTGTCGTCCATCGCCAAATACTTCAAGCGGCAAGCCCTTCATTGCTCGCGCCAAAAACACGGGCAAAAATCCCAATCCTGTTTTTTGCAAACTTTGACCAGGTCCAAAGACGTTGCTGAGTCGCAATGACACCGTTTTTAAACCGTGAACTGTTCCGTACAGGCGGTGATAATTTTCGCCAGCAAGTTTGTTCACACCGTTGATATCCCGGGGCACCGTTGGGTGTTTCTCATCAACAGGCAAGTACTGCGGCATGCCATATACCTGACGAGTTGATGTATGTACCACGACAGCCGATGGTCGAGACCGACGAACAGATTCAAGAAATTTCAATTGTGCCGTCACATTAAGTTCAGCATCGCGAATTGGATCAATCATTGACTCGTGATGGCTCACTTGGCCAGCGATGTTAAAAACAAAATCAACTCCCTCAAGAAGTTGCTCCGCTACTTCGTCATCAGCAATGTTGCCTTGAACAACACTGATTGCATTAAGTGATGAGTCAATATTGCGTTCATCTCCCCCGTGCTGTTCGATCAACGCGTCAAGAACACGCACTTGAGCGCCAGCAACGGCTAAAGAATTAGCCATATTTGATCCGATGAAGCCGAGCCCCCCTGTGACGAGACACGTTGAGCCGGCAAATTGGTTCAAGGTACCCATGCTGACCTCACCACATTGCCGGCCAAGAATAGAAATGAACTTCCAGCAATGATGAAAAAACATGATCGATAGATCTTTGACCATTTCGACACTGAAATTGCCACCATCACCAACAACGGCACGGTCAAGGAAACATAGCGAGCCATCCCCTCAACTCCGAGGAGCAATGAGGGGGCTAACAAAACTAAAGAAATGATGTGCCACCAACGCGGAATTTTCTTGATTGCTGGCAACGCAACGGCGGCAACGACGACAAATGTCGCTACATGTAAAAAGATCGCTGGTCGTTCAAATGGATGCGACAGAAAATCGACAATTGTCGTTTCAAGCCACGTGTTCTTGGCATGAATAAATGCCAGAGCATCACCAGTTTTGTTGTGGCAATAAATCATCCAGATCGTTATAAATGCCAGCGAAGGTGCTGCCACGATGACGGCGTTCTTGATACTTCTTTGAATCAACCACACAGCTACCAAAAGCGCAGGCAGAATCAAAACTCCGTTTGGTCGACTTGCACTCACCACAAAAAGTAATACTCCAACTATCCACCATTCACGATTTGTCTTCTCGTTGGTGCTCACTCGCCTCTCAATACGATCGACCACAACCAAGAGCCAGATCAACGCAGCCACAAACATGCTGTCGCTATACGACAACACTTGGCCGACTGCTCCAGGCAAAAGCGCCAATGCCCAAACCGCATATTTCGCGACAGTTTCGCTTTCACGACGCTTCACTAACTCGTACATCCCGATTGAAGCAAACAATGCACATATCCACGAAACGAAAATCAACGAAGGGCCGACTGGCACTCCAACTCGCGTGAGCAAATCAGCGGCAAACGGGTACAACGGAGAAAAAGGCCAAGCCGTACTGAAAGCCGGCAACGGTCCATTTGGATAACCGATCGTCATGATGATGCGGTACCAGCCACCATCCATGTAAGTCAGCCCAAAAACGTTGAACCACTTTCCGTCAGGTAATGGTGTGACCACAAGACCGATACAGCCAATAATTCGCGAAACTATCCACGCCAAAATCGGTATCTGCCACATTTGAACAGCAGTTTTGAGCCGAGGCAACGTTGGGGTCACTGAAGCGTCCACAGTCCCCATAGGTTCTAGTGTAAGAGTTTTATGACGTGAAGGTAAGAGAACTTACGTTTCATTCGGAAAATGGTGATCTCAGTTATGGACTCAGCCGAATACCGCCGAATGGCCGACGTTGAACTCACCCATTGGTGGTACCAGGCAACTCGTAGGTTGCTGCGCCAATTCATTGTCAGTGAATTACGAGAAGCTGATCGATTAACTGCCCGACGCTTCCTAGATGCCGGATGCGGCACCGGAGCAACTGGTGCTTGGTTGGCTGATTTTGGCTCTGTTATTGCCCTCGACACCGAGCCCGAGGCATTGAATTTATACTGTCAAGCGCATCCCGAGGCTCACATGATTCACGGAGATATTTCAGCGATTGACCTACCTGATGACTTCGTTGACGCCGCACTGTGCGTCACCGTCTTGTACCACGGTGAAGTAACCGATCCCGCCGCCGCAGTCCGCGAAATGGCACGAGTCGTGCAGCCAGGTGGTCTGGTGTGTCTCATGGAACCAGGCGTTCGATCACTTCGTCGTAGCCACGATCGAGTCACCCACGCGGCTCGCCGATTCAGTCGTCGTGACCTTGAACATCTCGCGCAACAGGCCAGCCTCGACATTGTTCGATCAACCGGCGCATATTCATTTCTTGTTCCACCCGCATGGCTCAAATCAAAACTGGAAAAAACTGAATCTACGAGCGACCTTGACAACAACGCTTCAGGACTTTTCGGAATTCTCGGTTTTATCGCTCGAATTGAGCGCCAACTCTTACGAGTGGTCTCACTCCCTTTTGGACTCAGCGTGATTGTCATCGCTCGCAAAAAACCCTGATGCAATGCGCAAGAGCAGTACGGTAGAAAGCGCATGGGATTGTTCAAGCGCACACCAAAGACTCCTCCTGTAGATCCGGCCGAACTCGCTGAACTACGTGAACAACTCGCTCAATTGCGGTCCGAGTTAGCGGCAATTAAGGCAGTTGACTCAGAACAGTCGCACCGCCTTGAAGAAGTTGATGGGAAGATCATCAGCCTCAATGCCCGAGTCACTCAAGTTGGCACTGAAGTAACACATCAACTCGGTGAACTCTCAAGCGATATTGATTCTTTGGGTCAGCGCACCGATGCCGCCAACGCTGATCAGATTCGACTTGCCACTGAACAAGCGCGCTACCAAATCGCTTTCCGCCAAGACTTGGCCGAAGTAGTCGAGTTGATCAACAAAAAGCGTTGATCAACTCAAATCACTACTTTTCGTTTTAGGCGTTGAGTTGAGCTAATGCCTTGGCAATGAGCGCCTGTGCTTCATCAACCTTGCTCTGATACGTTCCCAAATCACCATCACGTAAAGCAACATCTGCTTCGTCGAATAGTTTCTGAGCGTCTTCAAGCAACACAACTGGATCAGTCGTTGATGTATCGGTTCCTGGCGTGGTGCCTGGATCAGTACTGGTATCGGTACCTGGGTCGGTTCCGGTGCCAGCGTCAGTTCCGGTGTTCGAACCAGAGTCGCCAACTACTTCACCGAGGTTCACCTTTGCTTTCGGGAAGAGTCGATTGATTGCTTCGGTCAATGTGTCACCAATGACTGCCTCGCCGTCGTACCAAGCTAATACTCGTCGCACGAAAACTTGCTTAGATCCAGATTCATCTGGTCGAACATAAAGCGGCTGAACCCAAATCAAACCTTTACCAACCGGGACAATTTGCAATTGACCAAGAATGACTCGAGAGCCTTGTTGGTTCAGCAGCGTAATCACTGGCGAAATACTCGGGTTGCTACTTAATTCGGCGGAAACGGTTGCTGGTCCGGCTGGCAAAGTGCCGTCGTACTTATAAACCTTGAGTTGGCCATATGTTGCAGGATCACTTGAGACCACCATGAAAGCACGTAGTTCTTTTCGCGTGTCATCTGATGAGAACGGGACAAACGGGCGAATCAACGAAAAGGTTGGCGCAACAGTTAACCCGACTGTGTCAGGCGAATGGAACAAGGTGTAGTACGGCTCAAAACGTGCCACGTTTGCATCGGCCACGTTGCCAGTGTCAGCTTGTGACGTCGCACCAGTTGCCGCAGTGACATCACCAGCAGCCGTTACTGCAACCTCTGGCTGACGTTGAGCCGCCTGCGCGACGCTCCATGCTGAGTCACGGTTAAAGAATGCGTCGGTGTCGGTGAACTGATAACGACCATAGAGATTCGTTTGCACTCGGAAAAGGTCTTCGGGATACCTGAAGTGAGCGCGCAACGTTGCTGGAACTTGATCGGCTGACGTAAAGAGTCCGGGGAATGCCTTTGACCACGCCCTCACGATTGGGTCCGTCGGATCAACGACGTACAAAACAACCGATCCGTCATACGCATCAACAACGGCCTTCACACTGTTGCGTACGTAATTGAAATTGTGCTTCAGTCCTGAGCCTGCAGTGAGGTTGTCGGTGTTGGCTTCTTGTGCATACGGGTAACGCGATGTCGTCGTGAACGCATCAATCACCCAAAGAACTTTCCCACCATCAACAACTGGGTACGGGTCGGCATCAAGATGCAAGAAAGGTGCAACCTTTGAAACTCTGTCACTCACATCTCGAACATCAATGAGGCGAGATTCTTTGGTAATCAAACTTGAACCAAACAAGTTGAATTCACCAAAGTGAATTGCATAAGCGAGTTTCTTTGTAGCCGAATCGAGAACGATCCCACCTGTTCCTTCGTAAGGAGTCGCTGTTGTATTCGGACACGCCTGTTCAACCTGTTTCGTATTAACAATTGCATAGCCAGGCTGTTGTGTGCCCACATACAACTGCGGTTTTTCAGCAGCGATCTCCTGGTAAATCGGACGACCGTCGGAAGTAATTTGCGAGGCACTTGCCGCGACAACACCACAGCCGTGCGTATAGATCAAATGCTTCGATACCCAAGTTTTGTTTGGAATACCGTCCGGATTGAGCTCGCGTGCCGCAACCATTGTCTGTTGCGAACGACCGGCAACGTCGTATCTGTCGACATCAAGGTCGTTAATCGAGTAGAACGCAAATAGCCCTTGGTCAAGCGAGTAGCGATCTTTCATTTCGGTGACGTCAAGTAACCGCGAGTCGGCCAATGGCGCAGAATCTTTGGCTACTTCTGCATCGGTCACTGTCCCAGAAGTTAAAGAAATCGTTTCAACTTTGTCGATTCCCATGGCAGCACGCGTTGCAGAGACGTTTCGACCGATATAAGCATATTCACGTGTTGTCACATTTGGCTGAACGACGAAACGTTGAATCACTGCGGGATAAATAGTTCCGGCAACTATTGCCACGACTGCCCAAAGTGCCATGGACAAAAGTGGCAACCGCCAGCCGCCAAATCGAATACCTGCCAAAAAGAGAACCGCTACGAGCAAACTCACCAAGATCAATAAATTGATTGCGGGAAGTTGAGCATTCACGTCGGTGTACGTCGCTCCTTGAACAACACCTCGACCAGAAACTGTCAACTCGAAACGTTGCAACCAATAATCTGCAGCTTTGATAACGGCGATGATTGAAAAGAGAACACTGAGGTGAATGCGCGCACCTTTGGAAATACGGTCGCCAGCAGTTTTCACACGAATGGAACCATTCAAAAAATGCATGACAGCAGTGAGAATCGTAATCATCACGGCTGCCGCAAAGGCCCAATCAACCATGAATGTCAAAAATGGAAGTCTGAATACATAGAACCCAATATCAACGCCATACAAGGGGTCGTTGATTCCAAACGATTGCGAATTCTTGAAGAGCAACCAGTCTTGCCACTGCGCCATTGCTGGCAAGCCAACCATCAAACCAAATAGAACTGAAATTGCAATTCGCAACAAACGAGTGCGCCGACCAACGATGAGTTTGAAACGTTCAACGACTTCACGCTCTGGCCCGCTCGGAAGTTCTTTCGGAGATAAGCGCTCGGCCAGAGTCAAACTGATAAATGAAACAATGGCGAAGGCAACGCTAAAGATTGCTCCGAGAAAAACCTTCGACTTGATACCAGTCCAAAAGACACTGCCACGATCAACAGATCGGAACCACAAAAGATCAACGTAGAAATTGGCGAGAGTGCGTGCCGACAAAAAGAGCACCAGAACAACGGCAGCAACAACGAATAATGCAATTCGCCCCTTTGACATCCAAGCAGGTTGATTGGGGTTTCTGGGGCGACGTGGGCTACCAGGTAGGTCCGAAGAAGGTTTCACACGTTGAGACTAGTTCTATTGCTGAACAAGCGCACAGCGGCAGCCGGCATGGGCCGGTGCGTGGGTGTGACCCGTGGGGAACGCCTCTCCAGCACCGACGAACCCTGCAAGCGAATTATCTTCAGCGTCAGCACAGGCTGGTCCGTTGGGATCAACCTTCCAACAAATTTTTGTACCAGGAGTTAACGCAGCAAATGCGCCTCGACCAAATGACGTTTGGGCAATATTGTCAACTTGGGTATCAACATGGGTGTTTTTCCACTCGCGATACACCAGTCGAACAAGCGACGCGAGTTCGACATTGTCGCCCGAGGCCTGTGAAATGCTTCGACTCAAACGCTCACGCAAAGGTGCGACCACGGTTGCAATGACGTACTCATTAATTGCAGCCATTTGTGTCGCAACCATTTTTTGTACTTCTTTGTCTGATGCGTCGCTCAAAGACTGAGCACCAGCCAAAGCAGCAGCCTTTAATGATGCTTCAAGTGCCTCAATCATGCGCGCCGAGTGATCAACCTTCGGACCAACAATGGCATCAAGGGTTTTCACTGGAAGCTTTCCGCGCAAAATATCAAGAACTTCATTTTGCTCATCTGCGAGTACTCGCTTTAATCGGCGCGACATTGCCGCAATAACTGGAGCGAGAGCGTCATCGCGAAGTTCAAAAGGCGTCGGACCTGCGACTTCTTCAAGCACTGGCTCAACGACTTTTTCTGTGACTTTTTCTACGACCTTTTCAGCGGTCTTTTTCTTCGGCTCAGCTTTTTTCACTTGAGTTGATGCAACTTCTTTGGCTACCGAATCAGCTCCAGAACGTCGCAACTTGGCAAAAATATCATCGGCTGGCGGAACGGCCACCCTGGCCTTGGGTTCGACAATCACCAGTGGCGGATCATTGACATCATCGTCATCATCAAGATCTTCATCATCCGTGTCAACGACTTGTACTTCTTGGCGGGCGAAAAGCGAAACCACATTTGACACTGGTGCTTCTACAACAAGTTCAACCACAGGAGCGATTGGAGTTTCGTCTTCAATCACAGGCTTTTCAATAACGACGACGTCTTCAATCAACGCAGAGCGATCAATAACGACTTCTTCGGCCATGACCGCAACATCTTCATCTTGGTCGTATGGGGCAAACACTGGTGCGGACGAAACTGCAGGTCGCATTGCCTCGCGAGCTTCGATTTCATCGGCTTGAACAATGATCGGAATTGGTCCAGTTGTTGGCGCCAAATTAACGAACTCACTTGGTTCTTCGGCAACATCATCTAGTTCACGCAACACATCTTCGGTTGCAATACGTGCGCGATCAAACACTTGAACGATGCGGTCACGGCCGTGCATCAAATCTTCAATTTGTTCACGAGCTAATTCGCGTCGACGTGCAACATCGGCAAGAACTCGTTCGCGATAAGCACGAGCTTCATTGACCATGTCGCGACCTTGTTGCTTGGCCATCAAGATTTCGGCTTCAGCATCAGATGCCGCATCTTGGCGGACTCGGGCTGCCTCAAGTTCGGCATCTTCGCGAACGCGTGCGGCTTCATCGGTGGCTTCGCGAACGAGTCGCGTCGCGGTTTCTTCAGAACGAACCTTGATCTTGCCCGCAGCCTCACGAGCAGCTTGGACAATGCGCGCCGTCTCTTCGCCAAGGAGCTCGGTAATCGTTTCTTCGTTGAGTTCGATCTGGGGAGCAGATCCGGCCTGCTGAGAATTCAGTAGTTCACGCTCGAGGAAAGTGATGCGTTCTTGCTGGCGTGAGATTTCAGCCGAAACCATCCGTAAAAAGTCACGAACCTCGTTTTGGTCGAAACCACGACGAGAAGAAGGGAAGGTCGCGCCGGCGACGGCGGTCGGCGACGAGGGGTCGGGTCGCGAAAAAGAGATAGCCATTCACAAGAGAGTACGAAAAATCTGTGGATAAAGGGTGGCAATCAGGGGTTTTACCCTCATTGCATGTCACTTCACCCCTGCTTAACAGGGGCAACAACCTTGTCTCCACCAAGCCTGATGAGAGCCGCCAGGGCCTCATTGAGCGTGGCTACAGGGACGATTTCAACGGCATCGCCGACCGCCGCTTGGGCCGCGGCAATCTCTTCTGGTCCCTGAGCAGTTGGGACTAAGAAGACCTTGGCTCCCGATTTCTTGACTGCGATCGACTTTTGGACCAGGGCACCAATGGCCCCGACGGTTCCGTCATCTTGGATCGTCCCAGTGACCGCGACCCCTTGAGGAGGAACGAGTTCGCCTTTCGTCAAATTGTCAATCAGCGCCAATGTGAAGGACAATCCTGCTGAGGGTCCACCGATCTCGTCGGTATCAAAGTTGACAGTGAAAGGCAATTGCACCGTTCGGGTGTCTCGTGCACTAAACCCAATCAAGGTGCGCGTGGCGTCGTCTGGACTCTGAATCAGTTCAACTTCAACACTTTTCGGTGTTCCTGGCCCGTCATTGGTCAGCGGAATAATCCCAAGAGTTGCAATGTCGCCAGCTTTCGCCTTTTTCAGCACTTCCGACAATTTTGAAATGACATTGACCTCAATTGGTCCATCGCCAATGTCGATTGACGTAATGACATCACCGACGGCAAGCACCTTGCAGGATCGTTGTTTTGGGGCGTCCTCAGGGCAGACGGATGCATCAAAACCTGCCACCTGAGCAGGACCTTCTTGGAAAGTTGAATCAAATCCGAGATACGACAAAGCCACGTAGGCAGCGATTTCTTTGGCATTGGCCATCGCGCCCAACTGAACTTCATGGCTCTGCGTTGGATTGCAGTCACCAAAACGTTGTTCACAGGTCAACACATTCACAAACGGATCAACCCAACCCATGAATGCCTGCACCGGATTCAATTTCGTGCCCAATGCCGTGACGAAACGAACTCCACGTTCGGGCCGGTACACAACTACTTGGGTGCCATCAATGCTGAGCCGTGAACCGACGAGGTCGGCTCGCCCGGGTGCTGTTTCATACCTTTGCAACGGCCAAACCATGCCAACGAGAATCGTCACAATGATCAAAAAAGCGATTGTCACAAATGGGATGGCAACAACTTGAGCGCGGAACGACGGCGCGACCACCTGTGGGGCGAGTACCTTTTCTGTCTGCGTGTCACTCACTGAAATCTCCACCCGCCTTGGCCTCATCGCTGGCTTAGCCATGTTGGCACTACTCGTGATCGGGTGGCGCAAGCCTGCCAGAAATTTGCCAACTTCGCCACGCACCGACGCCGGAATAACCCAGAACTCACAACGTCTCCTTGATGAGTCGAACCCGCTCAACTCGCCTGCCCCCGAAATCACCGAAACCGTGGCGCGAAAAGTCTTAGATGCGACTGGTCTCGGAACAATCGCACTGGTCGGTGGAATTGTGGCCGCCATCGTGATTGCCACCGCACTGTCGTTCATCGTTACGAATGTCATTTCACGACTGTGAGTGCATCCGACAGCCCAGAAATTGCCGAGCTTCGTCGCGCGATCGTGATCGCTGGACACACCGGCAACTCAGAACTTATTCAACAATCGCTGACCCATGAACATGGTTCAATTCGTGAGGCGGCTTTAGGAGCACTCGCTCGAGTCGGCGAACTGACGAACGAAGTCCTTCAGACTTTTGTGAGTGACATCGATTCTCAAGTTCGTGTTCGCGTCGCCGAACTCGCTGCCACGATCGACACTTTTGATTTGGTTCCATTACTGCACGATGCAAACTCACAAGTTGTTGAAATGGCGGCGTGGGCATGCGGCGAACATGAAAGTGCGCGTGAGGAAATTATGAACGAGTTGATTCGACTCGTTCTTCATCACGATGACGCCTTGGTGCGAGAAGCCGCCGTCGCAGCGCTCGGAGCGATTGGCGATGAGTCTGGCCTTCCTGCGATCTTGAGCGCGTGCCAAGACAAACCTGCAATCCGTCGACGAGCAGTGCTGGCTCTCGCTCCATTTGACTCGCCTGAAGTAGAGAAGGCTCTTAAGACTGCGCTTGAAGATCGGGACTGGCAAGTACGCCAAGCAGCCGAAGACTTGTTGGGTTAACCCAATTTCAATAGGCGTTTAGATGCCTTGCGCAATCAACAAAATTCCGAACACCACGAACAAGACCGAGGCACCATAACGAATTGTTTTCTCGGGCAATCGTGAACCTAAGTGGTAGCCAACCAAGATCGCCAACGCATCGGCGGCCACCATGCCAAG
>CAFBLJ010000024.1_pt1 | contig 19857 bp, 19 predicted proteins | sample 7268081 | NCBI WGS metagenome assembly CAFBLJ01 (sample SAMEA6814025, study PRJEB35770) | freshwater metagenome | biome: Freshwater; feature: Freshwater reservoir; material: water | place: Czech Republic | collected 2016-04-20 | depth 30m m
CGCTTGTGGTATTTCGGGAGCGACTCAGCACATGGTGGGTATGAAGGGTTCAAAGAACATCATCGCTATTAACAAGGACAAGGAAGCACCGATCTTCGGAATTGCTGACCTCGGAATTGTTGGCGATGTACACAAGGTTCTGCCCAAGCTCATCGAAGCCCTCCAGTCCCGCTAAATCACACTTCCCACTGACCCAATCCAGCCACTTTGGAATTTGGCTGCCGCCTAGCGGCAGCGAGATTCCAAAGTGGCTGTTTATTGCCGGTTATTGGGTTATTGGGTCGTGGGCGATCAGGGCGACGGCGATGGCGTTGTCGGGATCCTCAGCCACCAAGTTCAACTCATAGGGATGATGACCCTCAATATCGACCCGGAACCATCGCAAAGCTTGAGCCGTGTCGCCCACCTCGTGGCTGAGTGCGCCAGTATCTCGTAACTCGTCCCACTCTTCGGTGAATCCACCAATCGCGGCCAGCAACCACCACACTCCAAAGCGTCCAAGCGCAGCTCCGCGGCGACGCCCGTGAGCACCGCCTGATGATCCGCACCAAGCGAGCCATTGCAATACTTGCTCGGCCGTCAATGGGGCCACTCGAAACGTTTGATGTCCAAGCGCACTCATTGCATCATTGAGAGTTCCATCAACTACTACAGACGATGCTTGACCGCCCGACGAGGAAGTCCACGGCTCAACCAGTGATCGCAACGCATCACGCACAAACGGATCATCAACGATCATGTCATCAAAAACTTCGTCGGCTTCAATATCGGTCCATTCATGGCGCCAGATATCGCTTGGCGACGGCGCATCAATTCCGTTATCTGAATACGTTGCAACTGGATACGCGGGTTCCCATGATTGCAATTCGAGGGGAAGGTCTAAAACATCGAGCACATCACCAACATCGGCGCGTTCAATTGCTTCGCCGCGGATCACGCGCTCGTGGGCAATGAATGCTGAGCGCGGCCCATCGGTCAATAATTCCTTTAAGTCAAACCACGAATGATTTTGTGCAACTACTTCAGTCAATGGACCAATCGTGAATCGACCGCCGTCTTCTTGTAACACCTTTGCTGCCCACTTTGTATCAGCATGTAAGGCCAAGCGGTATTCAGCCAATGTTGTAGCGGGCCACACTTGACGACCAGTTTCTGTAGCAAGTCGGGCACGTTCACGGATACGAAAGAGGCCTTCCCAATCGCGAGTCTCACAACGAGCATCGATAAGTCGCACGAGACCGTCGAGGTCGGCACGATCGATCAAAGGATCAAGGTCATCGTCATTCATAGATAATCACAAGAAGCATGAAGTTGATGACTAGACCATGGGCCAGGGGTAGCGGTGGCCAGATGCATCAATCGGGAACATACCACCTTGAGCAAGCATCGAAGCACGCTCAATCATTGCATCAATTTCATCGGCATCGAGCAATGCCGCAACTTCAAGCGGAGGACGATCAACAATTCGTTGGATCTTCGCAATCAAATCAGGCGCAATTTGTTCTCCACCGAATTCCCAAATCACTGTACGAAGTTTGAACTCAGCAGAAAAACACAAGCCCTGGTCGATACCCCAGATGCGATCGTCGTTATCGATGAGGCAATGTCCACTTTTGCGATCGGTGTTGTTGGCGACTATGTCAAAAGCTGCCATATTGCGAAACTGATCGTGCAGATCTTCACGAGCCTCGTACAAAGTGAAGTAGTGCTCCTCAAAGCGCGCATCAATGAACCATTGCAACGAACCAATACCGAAAGGACCGTCACGTTCGATAGTTGGTGGGATCACATGTACATTCATTGCCTCGGACAGAAGGTATGCGGCAACTTCACGTTGGTACAACCCAGATGGAAAATCCCACAGGGGTCGTTCGCCACGCAACGGTTTGTAAATAGCTTTACCAACTTGATCACCCAAAGTGAGGTTGACGAGGAAGGTCGCGTTGCTGCTATACGGCATGCGACCTTCAACTTCAATCTCGCCGTGTTGCAGTAATTCCAAAATATTCATGATGACAAATCGAGATGGTCAGTTCATGCGTGGGCAGAAGTGGCCATCGGGGTTTATGGGGAGTTCGCACAGTTCGCAATCGGGTCGACCAGCCGACACAATCCGGTCTGCGTTATCGCAAAAAGCCATTGCTTGAGCGCGCGTCATGCTGACGCGGGCTCGTGCGCCAGGTGCATCTTCGATGGAGTCCTCGTCGTCTTCATCGTCATCAAATTCATCTTCGTCATCGCCTTGCGTGAGAGGTGCAAATTCTTTGAGGTGCAAAACGAATTCGTCGTTGGTGCGATTGAACTCAAGTGCAATCGCACCAAGAACAAATGCTTCTTGAATTGGTTCGACAAGTTGCATGACCGACCGAGGAGGCTGGCCTTCGGGAACTGGCAAATGAGCAAGAGCACGTCGAAGGTATTTGCCAATCGCGGCTACTTGTTGCTTTTCGGACCTGATTGTGACCGTACGAGCTCCGGCACGAGCCTGAATATAAAAGGTTCGACGACCAGGTTCACCAATGGCACCTGATGTGATGACGTCAACAAATTCAAAGTCAGCGAAGAAATCCATTGCCTACCTCAGGACGGGCGAAGATCGCCGAGCGACCCGCCTGTCGAATTGACGTTGAGAACAATGGGACCACCGGTGGTGTATGCGATGGCCGAAACTGAACATGTACTAATCACGATGCGTTGAAAAAGATCGATGTGGGTTCCCATTGCGTGTGCAACGGCAGCCTTAATTGGGTCGGCGTGCGAAACACACACAATGACTCCACCGCGATGTTGGGCAACTAAGCGATCGATTGCCGAGACCATACGCGTTTGCATCTCAGTGAAACTTTCACCATTCGGAAAGCGGAACGTTGATGGGGCACGTTGAACGGTTGACCATTCGGGGAGCTTCATGAGTTTGCTGAGTTCGGCACCTGTCCAGTCTCCGAATTCACATTCAAGAAGACCCTTGTCAATTTTGGTACGAAGGCCAAGAGCACGAGCAATGGGGGCCGCAGTTTCGCGCGCTCGTTCAAGCGGTGATGCATAAATGGCATCAACTTTTTTCAGCCCAGCAAATCGATCAGCAACGGCTTCGGCTTGTTTGATGCCAGTATCGGCAAGATGTAATCCGGCTGCTCGGCCAGGCAAAAGTTTGCCAGTTGTTGGAGTCTGTCCGTGACGAACGAGCAACACCAATGTTGATGAAGGTGGGGCTGACTTCGTAGCTTTTTTTGCAGTCATAACACTTGTCAACCTAGTGGCAATTCAATGTTTTTGCCCTGTCAGCGCTCAAGAGCGATTCGTGTTGCAGTAGCTGCCTGAGTAATCGCCGCAGCCCCATCGTCGACGAAGTGACTCATGGAAAAGAAACCATGAATTTGTCCGTAATAACGGGTCAACGAACATGGCACGCCGGCTTCAAGTAGTCGATGAGCATATTGTTCGCCTTCGTCGCGCAACGGATCGAATTCGGCAGTGATCACAATGGCTGGTGGGGCAGAGGCGAGCGTGACGGCGTCGGCGAATAAAGGTGAAACGCGCGGATCAGTAGGTGAACCTATTGATCCGCTGAGGTAGTGATCACAAAACCATTTCATTCCGTTGGCAGTTAAGCGATAGCCCGTGGCGTTGTCTTGATAACTCTGTGAACGACGTGTTGCATCGGTGACGGGATAGATCAACATCTGAAACTTCAGTGGTACTGGTTGCAAGTTAGCCACTACAGCGGCCAAGTTTCCGCCGGCAGAGTCACCACCAACTGCAATTCGTGAAGCATCAATACCGAGTTCATCGGCATGGGCATGAGCCCACCGCAAGGCCACGATGCAATCATTCAGTGGTTCAGGAAAAGCGAACTCAGGGGCCAATCGATAATCGACCGACAATACGGCGTGACCCATTGATTGGGCAAGCTTGCGACATACATCGTCGTGAGTATTGATGCTTCCGCATACCCATCCACCACCGTGGTAATACACCAACAGGCCGAGGTCTTTTCGATCATTTGGTCGGTACAACCGAGCGGGTACTCCATCGGCATCGAGGTCACGAATTTCGTGCAACTGAACTGCAGATGGTGCGGTCATTATTTCCATTCCAGCGCGAGCGACAGTGGGTTCTTGAGTTTCAATCGCGGGAGTATTCAGTTGCTCGATAGCAAGTAAGAGCGCTGCGGTTTGTGGATGAAGTGCCATGCCATCATCTTGTCATTGATGAAGGCGTCACTTCGTCTTGAGACTGTTTTCGCTTCCTGAAAAAAGTCGTTTCAGATTAGGAATATGACGCCAAACAACAAAAGTACATAGACCAACACCAGTAAGTACTTCGCCAGCAGGACGACCGATAATGATTTGTGAAATCGGTAGGCCAATTGCAATAGCTAAAGAACCAAGTGATGCTTTCTTTGTGACCTTGGCGGTGACGAGCCAGAGCAATGTCATTGCTATGCCAAGTAGGGGGTAGAGCGCAATCATTCCGCCGCCGGTCGTTGCGACACCTTTCCCACCTTTAAATTTTCGAGTGACCGGAAAGACGTGGCCGACAACAGCGGCACACGCCAACGCCAATGCTCCGGCATATCCAGCAATCCAGAATCCCACTCCAACAGAGATGGCACCCTTGAGACCATCGAGTACAAAAACAAGAATGCCAAGTTTTCGACCCAAAACTCGTCCCACATTAGAAGCCCCAGGATTTCCTGAGCCAGATGATGTGATATCGATGCCGCGACTGCGCGCCAGCAACACCGCACTAGGGAAGGTGCCGAGCATGTAAGCCACGGGCATGAGTAACAAAATGGCAATCACTGAACCTATCTTTATGGCTCGCACTGAACGATTGGCGGACTATCCCGCGCCTCTTCATTTCGGACATGGGTATCGCGCGGGCGCGCGCGGGAGGTCGGTACTCTGCCTTCAATGTCTGACGTGTCGAATTATGGCGAAAACGCGCCCCGAATACGGCGCAGTACCGCAACTTCACCATTTGGTGCGTCTAAACGTGAAGGCCATGATGCTTCGGCTTTTTACGCCCGCTTTCGAACACCAGATATATCGGCAGACGAGACATTGGCCGATCCGCTAACGGTCGACCCAGTTCGAAATCAGATCTTTGTGGGTGATTCGCGGTATATGTCGCGAATCCCTGACAATTCAGTTGGTCTTGTTGTCACATCACCTCCCTATTTCGCAGGAAAGGCCTACGAAGAGGCGTTGGGCGAAGGACATATCCCGGCTGACTATGTCGAATATCTAGAGATGCTCACCGAGGTGTTCGCTGAATGCAAGCGAGTGCTTGAACCCGGTGGGCGAATCGTCGTCAACGTGGCCAATTTGGGCCGCCGGCCATTCCGTTCTTTGGCGTCTGACATCACCTCGATTTTGCAAGACGAACTTGGGTACTTGTTGCGCGGCGAAGTGGTGTGGCTGAAGCAGAGAGGTTCGTCGGGAAGTTGTGCGTGGGGATCGTTTAGGTCGCCGACGAATCCGGTTTTGCGCGACACAACTGAGCGGTTGATTATGGCGAGTAAAGGACGTTTCGACCGAGCGATTGTGCCAGCCAAACGCGCCAAACGTGGGCTGCCATCAGTTTCAACATCAACTTCGGATGAGTTCATTGAGGCCACGATTGATGTGTGGGAAATTCAGCCCGAAAGCGCAACCCGCGTAAATCATCCTGCACCATTTCCGGTGACTCTCGCTGAACGTTGTATCGACTTGTACTCATTTAAAGGCGATCTCATACTTGATCCGTTTATGGGGTCCGGTTCAACTGCTCTTGCTGCTTCACGGCTATCGCGATCATTCGTTGGGTTTGATACTGATGAGAATTATGTTGAGCGCGCGATGCAGCGTGTTGCGAAAGATGGTGAACCTCGAACCGGTATTGAGACACGCTCAATTCGCGACGTTGTTGAAGAAATTTTGACGCTCAATCATTTTCACAAGATCGTGTGGGGTCAAAAAGTTCTGACGGGATTTGAAATTGCTGGAAAAGCGATTCGCCCCGATGGACGATCAATATTGTTTGACATTGCAGGTGGCCTGACGAATGTAAGACCGGGTTTATCGCGTGGTGATTTGTTGTGGCGTGCCATTGGGCGGGCTGCAGTTGTGACTGAAGTTTTTCCAGGTGAAAGATTGGTGGTCTTTACTTCGGGTCTCCCCGAAAAATTGAGTGGTGGAAATGCTTTGTCGGCAGTCGTTGGACCTGGAATGCCGATTACAGCCGTGATTGATGTCAGCGATTTTGAATCGGCACGGCATCACCCAGTGTTGGGCGATTAGACCCTCGTTTCCGGGGTGTTTTCGCGCCCAATGAGTTAGATCGTGAGGGCAGCGCGGCGGGCTTCAAGAATTGCTTCAAGAATTGTTCGTGGTGCAACACAGTCGCCAATTTGAACCGCGCCAGTCATCGGGGCAGTCGGCAATCTGAAACCAGCATCAACAACTGCAACACATTCGATCTCGATGAGTACACCAGAGAAACGATCTTGTACACGAACAATAAAGTTTGCATCACGTTTCTCAACTGCCCGCACCACACTGCGACGTTGAACCTGAGCGCCACGTTGAGCAAGCCGAACATTGGCAGGGGCCAAGTCGCCGGTGCGTGATAACTCGTTACCGGCAATATTGTCGGGCGTCACCAAGATTGCTCGTTCGCCAAGTTCTTCGGCAAGTGATACTCCGATGGGGCCACCGATCGGATCGAGAATGACAACGACTCCGCTTTCGGGAACAACAGAAATTCCCCGACGAACATCGGCAATATCAAGTACTACGGCACCTGAAATGATTTCGTATTCAGTGACACCACGTTGTGCCCCAGTTGCTTGGACGACAACTTGAGAATCACTCACTGATGATGCATCAAATTCGTGGCCGAGTTCAACGCGTACTTTCAGTCGGTCAATTTCGGAATTGAGCCATGCAACAAGAGGTTGTCCTGGACCCGCAATCGCGGCAATACCGCCAGTGGTTGCTGATTTTTCGATGATCGTTACCGAGTGGCCACGTAGTGCAGCAACTCGTGCCGTCTCAAGCCCGGCGACACCAGCACCAACCACAGTGATGTGGCGGGGCAAACTTGTTGTGGTGTACCAATCGGGGTCTTGGGTTTCGTGCCCAGAAGTTGGTTCAGCCACGCAAGTCACGATGGGGTTTCGGGCATCGCGAACTTGACATGTCTGATTACAGCGAATGCACGGGCGAATTTGCACCTGTTGGTCGTTGCTGATTTTCTGCACCAGATCGGGATCGGCAATTTGTGCACGAGTCATCTCGACTGCATCACACACGCCATCGCCGATGGCCCATTCGGCTTGACCAACATCAACAATTGAACCTTGTAAGAAAACTGCCACATGTGCCGGTAATACAGAGCGAATTGAGCGACAGAGATCAATATTAAAACCAGTTGGTTCATGAAAGTCTGGACGAGTTTTTTCGGCCGAGAAGATTGAACCGCGAACGACAACTACATAATCAATTCCAAGGTCGCATAATTCACGAGCGATTTCTGGTGCCATCTCGGGTGTGATTCCTGCCCATGGAGCGAGTTCGTCACACGACAATCGCAAACCAACAACTGCGTCAGCACGCACGGCAAGCGCCGCAATACGAATTGCATCAATTACTTGGCGAGCGAACAACATGCGATCGGCATATTCGTCGCCGCGCTGATTAGTGAGGCCCGATAAAAACTGGCGAACCAAACTGTGTTGGCCTGCATTGATCTCGACACCATCGCAACCGGCACTCAGTGCGAGGCGAGTAGCTTCACCAAACCCCTCGACCACGGCAACGATGTCATGGTGTTCCATCCATTTAGGAACTTCGCGTGAGTTCACTTCGGGCACGCGCGACGGCGCCCAGAGCGGCTGTTGTGAATATGCCGACGAGCCTTGTCCGCCCGAGTGATCGAGCGATGCGATGACGAGCGAACCATGTCGGTGGCAGGCTTCGGCTATTGAGGCCCATCCAGCAGCACAACGACTTGCGAGTGGAGCACGTTCATAGGGCCAGTCACTCTCGTGAACACTTGCTCCCTCGACAACAATGACTCCGCACCCACCAATGGCACGACGTTCGTAATAGGCGACATGTTCAGGCGAGAAAGTTCGTTCGTCGCTAGCCAAGTTGGTGACATGGGGTCCGAACATCACCCGATTGGGTGCGGTTCGAGAACCGAGCGAAAGGGGCTGCACTAAGGACATCGCTGACAGTCTCGCCGATTTTGGGCAAAATCGGAAACTCTTAGTACATGAATTTGCTGACAGCCATGAATGGGTAGCGTCGTATTGATGAAAAGTATGTGGCAATCGTGGTGGAGGCGATTGTCGGCTATTGCTGGATTTGGCTTACTCGTCCGTCTGGCCTTCGTACTTGGTGTTACCCGTTTTGACCAGCCGGTTGGCGATCAGTTGTATTATTCGGCGCAGGCTTTAACGAATGCTCAAGGTCGATGGTTCGAACAACCTTTTGCGCAAGGTATGCCTGCTGCTGATCATCCACCATTGACTTCACTGATTTTAACTCCAATCAGTTGGGTGACTGAATCATCTGGCTCGTTCATCACGGCTCAACGACTAATGATGGTCATCATTGGAGTTGCCTCAATAGTGGTCGTGGCAATGATCGGTCGATTGCTTGCGGGGGACACGGTTGGACTCATCGCTGCAGCCATCACCGCGCTGTACGCGAATGTTTGGGTGAACGACGGACTCATCATGGCTGAAACTCCCACATTTCTTTTGGTGGCGATCGCAACATTGATGGCCCTCATGCACCGTCGGCAACACGACGGAAAGTATTTGGTCGGGCTAGGTGCCACTGCTGGTCTACTTGCACTGACTCGGCCGGAGTTGCTGCTAGTGACTGTGTTGTTGGTCTTTTTCGTTATCGGAGTTCATCGTGCCGATGATGTCAAGCGGCGTCTGAAGTATGCAGCGATTGTTTTGTTTGCAGCACTCATTGTCATCGCTCCATGGGTGATCTGGAATCAATCACGTTTCTCAGACTCGGTATACATCTCGACTAACGATGGTTTGACTTTGGCTGGCGCGAACTGTGACAAAACGTATTACAACGACGTCGGTAGTTGGGATATCTGGTGTGCGTATGAGACAACAATTCCCAAAGATGCCGATGCTTCACGTGCATCCACGCTGATGCGTCACGATGGACTGTCGTATTGGGGCGATCACATCACTCGTTATCCAGTTGTCGCAGCAGCACGCATAGCCCGCGTTTTAAGCGTCGGTTTCATCGGATCAAATAACAACGCTGCCACATTTGAAGGTCGCCCCAAGTGGGTCTCACTACTTGGCGTGTTGCAATTTTGGTTGATCATCGTTGCTACAGCCTTTGGCCTACGAAAACTGGCGAACCGAATTGATCAAATCATTTTGTTGGTTCTATTGCCCATGATTGTTTTAGTGGCGATGGTCGCAAATGCGTATGTACGTTTTCGATTACCCGCTGAAGTCGGGTTAATCGTTTTGGCCGCAATCGGCCTCAATCATCTTCTTAATGCGAAGCAGAAACAGAAAGCTTCTTGCGCGTCAGAGTGACGGGCTTTGAATGATCCATGCTCGGTTTTGGCTCTGAACCGCGCGCAATAATCGATAGCGCTTCATCGGCATCGCCACCCACACATTCGGGGTCGGGTCCGTCAAGCGGAAGTCCGGTAAAAAACTTGGCGGCCATACAGCCACCTTGACAGGCGTCGAATGCACCACAAGATGCACAAGCGCCAGCAGATTGGGGTTCACGCAACGACAGGAACAAATCGCTTTGTTTCCACACTTTGGCAAAACCACCCTCGTCGCGCACGTTGCCGGCTTTGAATTCATCGTGAATGACGAATGGGCAGGCATACACATCACCGATGGGGTCGATGAGACACACCACGCGACCGGCTCCACACATGTTGAGACCGGGAAGTGATTCGCCAAGTGCATTGAGGTGAAAGAACGAGTCACCTGTCAAGACATTTTCGCCGTGCTTCAACAACCAGTTGTAGATCTCGCGTTGCTGTGCATTGGTCGGGTGTAGTTCGTGCCATGTATCGGCACCACGACCTGCAGGGCGCAAACGAGTGACGCGCAACTGTGCGCCGTAGTGGTCGGCAAGTGCTTTGAATTGATCAAGTTGTGACACATTATGGCGAGTCACCACAACTGAAATTTTGAATTGACCAAAGTTGGCAGCCTTCAAATTTTCCATGGCTCGAATGGCCATGTCGTACGAACCTTCGCCACGCACAGCATCGTTTGTTGCTGCGTCAACACCGTCAAGACTGATCTGGATGTCGAGATAATCCATGGCCGCAAGACGACGCGCTTTCTCTTCGTCAATGAAAGCGCCATTGGTACTGAACTTCACACCAATGCCGTTAGCAACCGAGTACTCGAGTAGTTCAAAAAAGTCGCGGCGCACCATGGGTTCGCCGCCACCGATATTGATATAGAACACTTGCAAGTCTCGTAAATCGTCGAGAATCTTTTTTGCTTCTTCGGTTGAAAGCTCGCGTTCATCGCGCTGACCACTCGATGACAAGCAATGCACGCACTGCAAGTTGCAGGCGTAAGTAAGTTCCCAGGTCAGACAAATTGGCGCGTCAAGTCCGCGCTTCATTTCTTCAACTAGCGATTTGGCGCTCACGCACAACCTCCGAAGTTTCGAGCGATGACAATGCTGCGACAAATGACGGCCAACGATCTTGAGTAACCCCACAGGCACTCAAAGTGGATTGCACATCGGGGTGATCATTCAAGGCTTGAACGACCGTGACAACATCAGGGTGCTTCAAGAAAATCAAGCGACGATTGCCATAGTGGTACGCAAGAGCCCCAAAGGTTTCTGGACGTACCGCGACTTGCGGATGGATTTCGAGAACTGACTCGAGAGCGACTGTCATGACGGTCTCGGTTGCCGTAAAAGCGAGGCTCAGTAGACGCCGCACATGCCATCGATGGAAATTTCCTCGATGAGCAGTTCGGCTTCAATGGCAGGAACGTCGCCAACTATGTCGCCAACGACATGTGCGACGGGGGACTCTTCAACGACAGAAGTATCTGCGGTAGCAATCGGGCTTTCCATGACTAGAAGCGTACAACGCACTGGCTTGGGAGCGACTACCGTTCGCTTGATCTAATATGAATATCTATTCGGGTCATCAATCCGATGACCGCCTAATCACGGGGGTACACATGAAGTCCAAGGCCGCAATTTTGTGGGAAACCAATACGCCCTGGAGCGTTGAAGACATCGAACTCGACGATCCCAAAGCTGGCGAAGTACTTGTTGAAATGAAGGCATCAGGTATGTGCCATAGCGATGAGCACCTCATGACCGGCGACCTGCCTTTTGCGCTGCCGATTATTGGTGGCCACGAGGGTGCCGGAATCGTCCGCAAAGTTGGCGAAGGAGTCAGCTGGCTGGCCCCGGGCGACCATGTGGTTTTTGGCTTCATCCCGTCATGTGGTCGTTGCCCGAGCTGTTCAACTGGCCACCAGAACCTGTGCGACCTCGGTGCGCTGATGGGTGGCGGACGCCAGATCACTGATGGCGGTTCACGTCACCACGCTCGTGGTCAAGAACTCGGTCTGATGTGTCTGCTCGGAACCTTTGCTCACCACACCGTGGTGAACGAAGCCAGTTGCATCAAGGTTGACGACGATCTGCCATTCGACAAGGTCTGCCTCTTGGGCTGTGGCGTTGTGACGGGCTGGGGTTCGGCTGTGTATGCCGCCGAAGTAAAACCTGGTGACACTGTTGCCGTTGTGGGCGTCGGCGGAATTGGTGCCAACGCCATTCAGGGTGCTCGTTTGGCTGGTGCCAAGCGCATCATCGCCATTGACCCGGTTGAGTTCAAGCGCGAAAAGGCCATGGAATTCGGTGCGACCCATACGGCCGCCTCAATGACTGATGCCGTGGCGCTGCTCCAAGAAGTCACTTGGGGAACCATGGCCAACAAGGTCATTTTGACGATGGGTGTTGGATCTGGAGCCCTGATGGCTGAAGCCATGGCCTTGGCATCGAAGCGCGGTCGCGTGGTTGTCACGAACATTCACCCAGCAATGGAAATGGGCGTCACCATGAACCTGCTTGATGTCACGTTGATGGAAAAGCAAGTTGTTGGCTCGTTGTTTGGTTCGGGCAATCCCCGTGCCGACATCCCGAAGTTGGCTGGTCTGTATCGCGAGGGTCAACTTGACCTCGATGGTCTCGTGACCCGCACTTATTCGCTCGAAGGCGTCAACGATGGTTACGCAGCCATGCGGGCTGGCGAAAACATTCGTGGAGTTCTCGTATACGAGTGAAATCTGCAGCGACTCGCCTAGAGCCCTGAGGTTCTAGGCGAGTAGCGTTCTCTTGGTAGGCGCGAAGGACGTGCCACGAAGGGGAGACCGCCATGTCTGGAATCCGTAAGTCAAAGGCCGCCGTATTGTGGGGCTTGAATCAGCAGTGGAAGATCGAGGAAATCGAAATCCACCCACCCAAGACCGGTGAAGTGATTGTCCACTGGCGCGCCGCAGGTTTGTGCCACAGCGACGAACACTTGGTCACTGGCGACATGGTTCCGCCCGAAGAGTTCTGGCCCCTCATGGGTATCGAAAGTTTCTTCCCGATCATTGGTGGTCACGAAGGTGCTGGCGTCGTTGTTGAAGTTGGACCCGGAGTCACGAGCGTCGAGGTTGGCGATCACGTGTCGGCGTCATTCGTACCGTCATGTGGACGTTGTCGTTACTGCAGCACGGGTCGTCAGAACTTGTGTGACAACGGAGCCAAGACATTTGTTGGTGGCATGATCACCGATGACACTCACCGTCACTTCGTTAATGGTCAACCCGTCACGTTGATGGCCAAGGTTGGAACATTCTCTGAGTTCGCATGTGTGAGCGAGCAGTCAATCATCAAGGTTGAAAAGGACATCCCGCTTGAGTGTGTTGCACTCGTGTCGTGTGGTGTAGCAACCGGTTGGGGATCAGCAGCCAATCGCGCTGGTACGCAGCCTGGTGACACTGTTGTTGTTGTCGGTATCGGTGGCATTGGTATGAATGCAGTGCAGGGTGCTCGTATGGCTGGTGCCAAGCGCATCATCGCCATTGATCCCGTTGAGTTCAAGCGCGAAAAGGCCATGGAATTCGGTGCGACACACACATTCCCATCAATGGCTGACGCGATGATGTCGGTCATGGAAATGACGTATGGCCAAATGGCTGATCGTGTCATCATGACCCCTGGTGTTTTGCACGGTGAAATGATGGGTGAAGCAATGAACTTGGCTGGCAAGGGAAGCACGGTTGTTGTGACTGCAATTTCACCAATGACGAGTGAAACCGCCAACATCAACTTGTTCAACTTGGCCATGTGGAACAAAGAAATCAAGGGAACCATCTTTGGTTCGTTGAACCCACGTGCTGATATCCCAGCGCTACTCGATATGTATCGTGCTGGTCAGTTGATGCTTGATGAACTCATCACCAAGACCTACAAACTTGAAGACATCAATGAAGGTTATGAAGCCATGCGTGATGGCACAAACCTTCGTGGCGTTATTGTCAACGCCTGATTGTTGACACTTCAATGACTCAACCGTCGCGCAGTTCTCTGATCGCGTCGCTCGATGACACAGTCATCGGGCGGCGTCGTGAAGTTGAACTAGTTGTCGCAGCACTTGATGCTGATCGGCATGTTCTGCTTGAAGGACCTCCAGGAACTGGCAAGAGCACACTGTTGCGTGCAGTAGCCGAAGGATTGGGCATCGGTTTCGTATTCGTCGAAGGCAATGCCGAACTGACTCCAGCACGACTTGTCGGTCACTTTGATCCAGCACGAGTGCTTACTGATGGTTATGAACCCGATGTGTTTGTTGATGGACCTTTGGCGACTGCAATGCGTGATGGTTCGTTGTTGTATGTCGAAGAAATCAATCGCATTCCCGAAGAAACATTGAATGTTTTGATCACCGTGATGAGTGAAGGTGAATTGAACGTGCCGCGCTACGGCCGCGTTGCTGCAGCATCTGGTTTCCGTTTGGTGGCAGCGATGAACCCATTTGATGCGGTCGGAACTGCGCGTATTTCTGGGGCGATTTACGACCGCGTGTGCCGTGTATCGGTCGGCTATCAAAATGCCGAAGTCGAACAGCGCATTGCTGGACGCGGCACGAAGAATCTTCCCGATGGTTGGCTCGACAAGGTCGTTGAGTTGGTGCGTCGTACACGTACCCACAGCGATCTACGTGTTGGCTCTTCAGTACGTGGAGCCATTGACATGGCTGCAGTGACTGTGTCGCTCGCAAGCGTTCGTTCACTGACAGTTCTTGATGCGGGTGTCGGGCTTGATGCAGCACTTGTTGCGTTGTCGGGTCGTGTGCGCGTTCGTGAAGGAAGTGTGCGAACTGCCGAAGACATCATCACCGAATTGTGGAACGAGGTGTTTGCCCCAGCTCCGCAAGGTGAATCGGGAAAAGTGAGCGCCCCGGCGGGGGCGACCCACTAGCCAAAGAAGGTGCTGCTGCCGATGAGGCAGTGAATGAAGCCTCAAAGAAAACTTTGTCGCGACGTGAGTTGTCACGCAATCCACAATTTGAACAAGTGTCACCCGAAGTTGGTGAACTTGATGAAACGGCTGTCGAAGAAGGTCTTGAAGAAGACCCTGATGCAATGCTGGCTTTGCTTGCCGATCTCACGGGTGCGACCGATCAAAAGTTGCGCGATCTCGCCAAGCGTTTGGCCGGCCGTTTATTTCTAGATGTTTCAAAACGCGGTCCGGTGTCGCCTCGTGGAATCGGCAAGATGGCAACGCGTCCGTATCGTCCCGATGCCGGCGATATTGATCTTGACGCGTCAATGGACGCGATTCTCGATGCTCGTGCATCGCGACAGGCAATTGACCCAGAAGGTTTGAAAGTTCGCAGTTGGGTGAAGCCCGGAACGGCGATTGCACTTTTAGTTGATCGCAGTGGATCAATGGGCGGCAAGCCACTTGCAACTTCGGCTATGGCTGCGGCAGCTGTTGCTTGGCGTAGTCCCGAGGACTACAGCGTGATTGCCTTTGGAAAAGACGTGGTCGTTGCTAAAGGTCAAACATCAACCAAATCGGGCGAACAAGTTGTGACTGATGTGCTGGCGTTGCGCGGTTTTGGTACGACCGATTTGGCGGGAGCATTACTTGCTGCTGGCGATCAGTTGTCACGGACTCGTGCTGGTCGACGCATCACGGTGATCTTGAGTGATTGTCGTGCGACAGTTGAAGGTGATGTGCAGGCCGCGGCCCGAGCGCTCGATGAGGTCGTTATTTTGGCTCCGTTAGGCGATGACGCTGAGGCTCGGGTCTTGGCATCGCAAGTTGGCGCCCGTATTGCCTGCATTGACGGCCCAAGCGATATTCCGTCTGCATTGCAGACCGTTCTCGGCGACTAAAGATCTTGTCTGTTAATTCAACTAGATGTTTGGTCTGCTGATCATTAGAATTTTGTCATGGGCTTTAAGAGATTGAATTCCTCTGAAACAGTTGAATCGGGCGATACTCAAAGAAGACTTTGTGCAAAACAATCTGAGGACTTTTTACTTTTGAAGGCCGCCGGGCGGAATATTGATAGTCAACAAATGCGGGTAGATATCGACTCGGTGCTCGATCAAAGTATTTTGATCAGGTCAATCTCTTATTAAGTCAAACAATTTGTGAAACAAGATTGTTGACTCGGTCGTCTATTTAGCGGCAGGCGGGGTCGTTGGTCGGTAAGACACCGACACTGTTTGATTCGACATACACCGGAACCAATGTTGTTGGCGTGGTGCTGGTTGTGGTCGTCGTCTTTGGGGCCTTCGTCGTTGGTGGAACAGTTTGGCCAGCAACGGTGCTTGCAGGAGTTGTCGCGGTGGTAGTTGTCGAGGCGACAGTCGTAGTTGGAGCAACTGTTGTTGTGGGTACTTCAAAGATTTGCTCAGGCGCATCGACCAAACGTGCTCGACCCTGGAAGACCGCCAAGACTGCTTTCATATTGTCGGTTTTTAAGCGCGGTTCAATAACGGCCAGTTCGCCAACCATTTTTCCTGAACCTTCAACTTGGTAGGTCTTCATGGTTGAAGGATCAAGATTCTTCATGGCGTTCGCTAACTCGAGCAACCTGCCAGTGGTGAGGTTGGCATCAAGAATCACGTATGTCAGGGCTGCATCAATCAAATCTTTAGCAATCGTTGGATTTCCTGCCGATTTATCAAGGGCTTTTTGAATGGCTCGGCGCAAGAAATCTTGTTGACGTGAAATTCGACCCCGATCGGCGGCTGGATCTTCAACCCACTTTTTTGTCTTGGCATCGTAATAGCGGAAGTGGCGTGAACGCACGTAAGCCAAACCTTCTTCGCCAGCAAAAGTGTGACAACCAGCAGCCTCAATGAGCAAGTTGGTGTTCTTGTCGCGCACTGGAGTTGCGAACGGGACTCGTACTCCACCAACGGCATCAACAATTTCCTTGAAAGCGCAGAAGTCAATGTTGACGTAGTGATCAACCAAGATGCCGAAGTTGTCAAAGATGGTGACGATGAGCGGATTCGGATCATCACGATTGAAAGCACTATTGATACGACCCTGAGTTTTCTTGCCGTTGATACGTACCCATAGGTCGCGAGGAAATGACAAGACAGCTGCCGCGTTGGTCTTCGGGTCGAGTCGCAAAATCATGATGGTGTCGGCGCGCTCACCTAAGCCGTTGCGATCTCCGAAGGCTGAGGCGTATGGCGAATTCGGATCGACGCACGCTCCGTTATCGCTACCCGTAATCAAGAAGTTCTTGGCGGTGAGATCAACCGAAACAGGCGGATCAGTGATTGTCGGTTCACCAGTTGATGGATCAATTGGAGTTGTGGTGGTCGGCATTGTGAGTGTCGGTCCACCTTCAGCTCCGAGAATTGAGACAACTTTGCGATCGTTGGCTTTTTCATTGCCGTAGTAAACAGTCACTGCAGTTCCTAAGCAGGCAACAACTAAGAGCGAGTTGAAAGTCAGCACCATGCGTTGTGGCCAAGTGCGATGGCGCTTGCGTAAAGGTTCAACGGTTAAACGAGGAAGGCCCGTCAGGGTGTCATCCTCGAGATGAGGGTCGGTGCCTGGCGACTGTTCGCCGGGTTCTACTGAGTCCGTCACAGGAGGTACAAACTACCTGTCTTGGGAGGCGGTTGTCCCTCAGGAAGCGGGTTCGGGTGGTGCAAGCACTGCCGAGACCGTTGTCTCGCCGGCGCTTGAAACCGTGACCCATGAGCGAACGCTTCCGGCATCGCTCAGGTCGCCTCGGCCTAACTCAAAAGCCGTCAAGACTGCATCCGTAGCCGAAACCGTGGCTTCGGTGACTGCAGTCTTTTGCGAGGTCTTGGCATCGGTTTTGGCACGGCGGACCTGGCTCAAGATGTCGCCGATTGGGTCGAGGATGGCGCTGTCGCCAACAGGACCAAGTTCGGCAGCGGTCGGCCACGTTGCGGTGTGCACCGAACCGTTTTGCCACCAACGCCACACCGTTTCGGTCGTGAAGGGCATGAAGGGTGCCAAGAGGCGTTGCAAGGCTGACAAAGCAAGTCGCAAGGCGCTGATAGCTGAACCTGCGGCATCGGCACCTTGACTGTTGTACACGCGGCCCTTGACGAGTTCGACGTAGTCGTCGCAGAACCACCAGAACATGGCTTCGGTTCGTTCGAGTGCGCGTGCGTAGTCGTATTGATCAAAGGCCACGGTGGCTTCACGAACTGTTTCAGCAACGCGTGCCAACATCGCGAGATCAACAGGATGAGTGGGCTTCGCATCGACATCGGGTTGCGGGAAAGTCAAAACAAACTTGGTGGCATTCAGCAACTTGGTTGCCAACTTCTTGCCAACTTTCATTTGGTCTTCGCTGAATGCTGTATCAATGCCGGGTCGCGCTGATGCTGCCCAATAACGCACGGCATCAGAGCCGAACCTTTCAAACAAGTCAACGGGGGTCACAACATTGCCCTTTGACTTCGACATCTTTTTACGATCGGGGTCAAGAATCCAACCTGACAATGCAGCATTTTTCCACGGCAACGAATCGTGTTCAAAGTTTGCGCGTACGACTGTGCTGAACAACCACGTACGAATGATGTCGTGTGCTTGAGGCCGCAGATCCATGGGGAAGATGCGTCCGAATAGATCGGCATCGTCTTCCCACTTGCCAGCAATCTGAGGTGAGAGCGATGATGTCGCCCATGTATCCATCACGTCGGGATCGCCGATGAAACCGTTGGGCTGATTGCGTTGATCGGCGGTGTATCCAGATGGCACATCAGTTGATGGGTCAATGGGCAACATGTCTTCGCTCGGAACAATTGGCGAATCATGCACTGTTTCACCGTCAGCATTGACTGGATACCAAACCGGCACTGGAACACCGAAGTAACGCTGACGGCTAATGAGCCAGTCTCCATTGAGTCCTTCAACCCAATTTGAATAACGATGACGCATGTGGTCGGGGTGCCACACCAAATTCTCGCCACGGTTTAAGAGTGCGCCACGTAGATCGGTATCGCGACCACCGTTGCGGATATACCACTGACGACTCGTCACGATTTCAAGCGGGCGATCGCCTTTTTCAAAAAACTTGACGGGGTGCATGATGGCGCGCGGTTCGCCGAGCATTGCTCCGGACTCGCGTAACATTTCGACAACTTTTGTTTGTGCTTGGTTGATGAATAAGCCAGCGATGTGTTCGTAGGCCGCAATTCCACTTGGTGATTCAAGTCCGTTTGGTGGAGTAGTAATGATGCGACCGTCGCGACCGATGATGGCGCGAGTTGGCAAATTAAGTTCGCGCCACCAGATGACGTCAGTGAGGTCACCGAACGTGCAAATCATTGCAATGCCGGTGCCCTTATCAATTTGTGCAAGTGGATGTGCAAGCACGGGAACTTCAACTCCGTACAGCGGAGTGCGAACAGTCTTGCCGAAAAGTGGTTTGTAGCGATCGTCATCCGGATGTGCAACGAGTGCCACACATGCGGCCAACAAAACTGGTCGTGTGGTGTCGATGACAACATCACCTTGACCGTCGCTACGAGCGAAAGCCACGTTGTGGTATGCGCCTGGACGCTCACGATCTTCGAGTTCGGCTTGCGCGACGGCAGTTTTGAAATCGACATCCCACAGAGTTGGTGCTTCTTGTGTGTACGCCTCACCGCGAGCCAAGTTGCGCAAGAACGCGCGCTGACTCGCGCGACGACTGCGGTCTTCGATTGTTGTGTAGAGATAATCCCAATCGACTGACAAGCCAAGTCGGCGGAAGAGGTCTTCGAAGATCTTTTCGTCTTCGTGCGTGAGTTCTTCACACAACTCAATGAAGTTGGGTCGTGAAATCGCGATGGGCTGATGATCTTTGGGAGGGTCGCCGCGAAATGGGGGAGTGAAGCCAGGTTCATAAGCGACGTTTGGGTCGCAGCGCACGCCGAAAAAGTTTTGGACGCGACGTTCGGTCGGTAAACCGTTGTCATCCCATCCCATCGGATAGAAAACCGATTTACCGGTCATACGTTGGTAGCGCGCGATGGTGTCGGTGTGGGTGTACGAAAAGACGTGGCCCATGTGCAACGAGCCGCTGACCGTCGGCGGTGGAGTGTCGATTGAATACACCTGATCGCGAGTTGCTGTGCGATTGAAGGCGTAGACGCCCTCGTCTTGCCAACGTTGAGCCCATTCGGCTTCGATGCCGTCAAGGGTGGGCTTTTCGGGAATTTGGGTCGGATCAAATGCCGATTCGGTCACTGCCATGGGTTGCAGGTTATAGGTGTCTTGGCCGTGGGGGCGTAGGCTCGTTTGTCATGTTCAGGCTGTACGACACCGC